>Ga0302267_10000050_pt1 | contig 133314 bp, 102 predicted proteins | sample III_Bog_E1_3_FD_194555 | JGI IMG/M metagenome (GOLD analysis project Ga0302267, IMG submission 194555) | Peat permafrost microbial communities from Stordalen Mire near Abisko, Sweden - III_Bog_E1_3 | ecosystem: Environmental > Terrestrial > Soil > Wetlands > Peat | place: Sweden: Abisko... | reverse complement strand
GCGTCAGAGACAGTCCATGACTTGATTTGTGCCATACAAATCAAGCATCGCCGACACGTATTCCGTTGACGAAGCTGATTTGATAGAACGAATCAAGATTGTCACTATTTGCGGATAGGCTCTAAGTTGTTGAGAATTGCGCACTCCATCCTCCACCAAACCGAATCTACCTCATCATGCCACGATTGGCACTTTTTCGCTGGAGGATATTTTCGGGATGCATCCTATTGAGCCGACTGCCCATCAACAGCAGTGCAATCACCCTCCTGTATAATTCGGCGAGTTTTAAATCAGGCTTACGGAGGAGTTATATGGACTTGGTTTTCTTGATTCCGGTTGCAGTCGTAGCTATCTTTGCACTCTCGCTGGTTCTGGGCAGCTTCTTCACTGTCAGCACCGCGCAAGTGGCCGTCATTACCCGCTTTGGCAAGTTTCTGCGCGTGGCCGAACCAGGTCTGAACTGGAAGATGCCTTACTTTGACACCGTGGCCGGTATCGTCAGCCTGCGCGTCAATCAGATTACTCTGACCATGGAAACCAAGACCAAGGACAACGTCTTCGTCACCATTCCCATCTCGGTGCAGAACCGGGTGCGCCCCGAAAAGGTCTACGATGCTTTTTACAAGCTCTCCGACCCCACGGCGCAGATCAAATCTTATGTGGAGCAGGTAATTCTGGGCCATGTGCCAGGCATGACCCTGGACGAGGTCTTCGCCTCGCAGTCCAGCATCGCCGCTGCAGTCAAGCTGGAACTGGACTCCGATATGTCCACCTTCGGCTACGAGATCGTCAACGTGCTGGTCACCGACATCGTGCCCGATTCCAAGGTCAAATCGGCAATGAACGACATCAACGCCGCCCAGCGCGAGCAGGTAGCTGCCAACGCCCGCGGCGAAGCGGAAAAGATCCTGGTGGTCAAAAAGGCCGAAGCCGAAGCCGAGAGCAAGGCACTGCAAGGTCAGGGAATCGCCAATCAGCGCAAGGCCATCATCGAAGGCTTGCAGACCTCGGTCGAGCAGTTCCAGAAGGCCGTGGAAGGATCAACCTCACGCGAGGTGATGCAACTGGTTCTGGTTACCCAGTACTTCGACACGTTGAAATCCATCGGGGAGAGCGACAAGACCAACACCCTGTTTGTTTCGCATTCGCCCTCAGCCGTCAAGGAAGTCTCCGACCAGATTTTGGAGTCGATGCTGGGCGCGCAGCAGGTGGGCAATTAGAGCGGCTCATGGGTGAATGTGCCGTCTTCACTGTTGATGACCCACATCTCCCTGGCGATTCGATGCAGCTTGGCCCGGCTTTGGCCGGGCTTTGTTGTATGGTTTGAATCCGCCCAGCCTGACCAGTTTATTCTTCCACCCTTTCGCCGACCGCAAAGCGAGTCTCTGGTCTGCAATATGCGGTGTGCGTCACAAGACCAACCCAAGCCCGGTGGTGTATTGTCCTGCGTATGGAAACCTCCTCTGCCCATCTTCCGCACCCCGCCCCCGAAGCCGAAGAGGTCTATCGGCGCTGGATCGCCTTCCTCGACGAAGAATTCACTCGCCACCAATCGCCCGAGCGCCGCTCCGAGATCGTTCGCGATCAGCTCTACCAGCTCTACCTGGGCCGGCCTCACGGCACCAAGCTCAATCTCACGCTGACTTCCGAACTTCCCGGCAATATCCTCAGCCTCTCGCTGGACCCGGAGAACGTCACCCTCGAAGCCGAGCACTTCTCCGATCTGGACGCCGATAAATTTGCCCAACGCAAGCCGCTGCTCTGGTTCTGGCAGATGTTTGACCGCTCGCCGATCGGGCTGAACCACTGGCTGGGCATCCGCTTCCGCGCCATGCTTGGCCGCCACCTCTTTGCCCGCATCGGCGCCGGGGTCAAGATTCACCACGGTGTGGACCTGACCTATGGCTACAACCTCTCCATCGAGGAGGGCGTCACCATCCGCCAGCACGCGCTGCTCAACGACCGCGGCGGCATCACCATCGGCAAGGGTGCGGTAATCGGCTCCTTTGCCCGCGTCTACTCTCATGCCCACTCGGCCCACAACTTTGCCGAGGTTTCGCTGGTTCCCACTGTCATCGGACCCGCAGCCCGCATCGCCAGCCATGCGATCGTTCTAGCCGGCCAAACCGTCTCCGCCGGGGAGCTGGTGGGCAGCTTTCCGGCCGACCGGGGCTGAGTCTTCGGCCAGATCCGCGCCTTTTTCCAGGCGGGGACCAGCCAAATCCACCTGCGGTGGGGCCAACATTTGATCCCTGCCGCACCGCAGGTGCCAGGTGGTAATCTGGGCTTTCAAGCATTAGGAGAAGCCGTTTGCAGCCCAGCAGTTTTGTCATTGCCGTCTATGAGTTCGTGTTGCTGCTCTTTTCGCTGAGCGTGCATGAGTGCGCGCACGCCTGGATGGCCTCGCGCCTGGGCGATCAGACCGCCCGCATGCAGGGCCGCGTTTCGCTGAACCCCATGGTTCATGCGGACCCCATCGGCACCTTTGTTTTTCCCGCACTGATGATCTTCGGACCCTTCTTCGGCCTGGGAATGTTTGGCGGAATGTTGGTGGGCTGGGCCAAGCCGGTTCCGGTGATTACCCGCAACTTCCGCAAGATTGTGCGCGACGATTCCCTGGTGAGCATGGCGGGACCATTCTCGAACCTGCTGCTGGCACTGATCGCATTTTTTTCACTGGCCGGCATCCTCTTTTATGAGAACCACTTGCCGATGGGCGTTTCTCCCGCCGGCAGCCTGGGCATTCTGGGCGTGATCTGCGAAAAAGCGATTCTGGTCAATCTTGCGCTCTTCTTCTTTAATCTACTGCCTATTCCGCCGCTCGACGGCAGCCGTGTCATGCGCCACATGCTGCCCTACAACGCATTGAACGCCTACGACCGCATGGGCATGTTCAGCTACGTACTGATGCTGGTGGTGGGAGCGCCCATCGTTCGCTTCTTCCTGACGCCGACGATCCACCTGATCAACCTGGCTCTGAACAGCATCTAGCCACCTGCCACCTGCTGTGGGGCCAATGCCTTCGGCCACCTGCGGTGGGGCAGACGCCTTCGGCTTGTCCGCGCCAGAAAAAGGGCGCGGAGCGAAGAGTATTTGAGGGCAAAAAACTCCTGCCGCGCAAGCGACGTCTGATGCCCAGTACAATAAAGGGTGAAGCCGTCTTTGCGCCTTGGGCTGCAAGCGGTTGCATCTTGTGCAGTACCCGGAAGCGAACAGCCAAATGCCAGAATCAGCAGCTACCACTCCTCGCCCTCGTGTCCTCAGCGGCATGCGTCCCACCGGCAAGCTCCACCTGGGCAATTACATGGGCGCATTGGCCAACTGGGTCAAGCTCCAGGACCAGTACGAGTGCTACTTCTTTATCGCCGACTGGCACGCGCTGACCACTGACTATGCCGACCCCTCGCAGATCGCGACCAATACCATGGACGTCCTGCTGGATTATTTGGCTGCCGGACTCGATCCGGAGCGCTGCGTCCTTTTTCTACAAAGCAGGGTGCTGCAGCATGCAGAGCTGAATCTGCTGCTGGGTATGATCACTCCACTGGGCTGGCTGGAACGCGTTCCTACTTACAAGGAGCAGCAGGAAAACCTCTCCAACAAGGATCTGTCGAACTTCGGCTTTCTGGGCTACCCGCTGCTGATGGCCTCCGACATTCTGCTCTACCAGCCACAGTTTGTGCCGGTGGGCAACGATCAGACCGCCCACGTCGAACTAACCCGCGAGGTGGCGCGCCGTTTCAACCAGTTCTACAAGCTCAATGGGGAAGAAGTGCTGCCCGAGCCCAAGGCCCTGCTCACTCCCTCACCCAAGCTGCCCGGCACCGACGGCCGCAAAATGTCGAAGAGCTACGGAAACACCATCCTGCTCACCGACCCCGAGGCCGAGGTTCGCAAGAAGCTAAAGACCATGGTTACCGACCCGGCCCGCATTCGCCGTACCGATGCAGGAGATCCGGACAAGTGCCCGGTTGGCGATCTGCACAAGGTCTTTTCAACGCCGGAAACGCTGACCAAGGTCTACGATGGCTGCCGTTCGGCGGGAATAGGTTGTATTGAGTGCAAAGGCTGGGCCGCCGATGGACTGGTGCAGGTTCTTCAACCCATGCAGGATCGCCGCAACAGCACCTCTCCGGCCCAGGCGATTGAGATTCTTGAAGCAGGGTCGGACCGCGCCCGCATTCGCGCCGCCGAAACCATGCACCAGGTCCACTCCGCCATGAGCATGAGCCTGGGCCGATAGTCCGCCACCACAGGAAGAAGATACCTTTTGATTGATCAGCCCCTCAACCCGGAAGCCGTCGCCGACGAGCTCATCGCAGCCACGGAGCCCTCGCAAGGCGCAGAGGCGAAAACAGCAGTCGAAACTGCTGTCGATGAGCCTGTTCAGACCACGGAGTTGGAGCAATCTTCAATCGATGACGCTCCGGCCGAAGGCCCACTCGCAGTGCGCGCAGCACCCGCGAGCGCTGCACCTGGCCCGCATTTGGTACTTACTTCCAAGCCGGTTCCCGAGCCCAAGGTAGCTGAAAAGCCCACTGCCAAGAGCAAGCGGCAGCAACAGAAGGAAGAAGACGCTGAGAATTCGCCTTTTTCGGTGCTGGTAGGTCAGGTCTACGATGGCCCGCTGGACCTCTTGCTGGATCTGATCCGCAAGCAGGACATCGACATCTACGACATTCCCATCGCCAAGATCACCGCCCAGTTTCTGGCCTACGTCAACCAGCTCAAGTCCACCGACGTGGACGTGGCAGGCGAGTTTATCTACACCGCCTCGCTGCTCATTCACATCAAGAGCAAGATGCTGTTGCCGCGCGCGCCCTCCGGCGCGGAAGACGCCGCCGAGGATCCTCGCCGCGAGTTGGTCGAGCGGCTGCTGGAGCACGAGCGCTTCAAAAACGCCGCCCAGATGCTGGCGCAGAAGCAGATGCTCGAAGCCGCTACCTGGTCCAACCCCGGCTATCGCGAGTTCAAGGACGCCGAGGGCACCGAGCCCGAGGTGGCCGCCGACACCGTCGATCTGGTCAGGATTTTTCGGGACATTCTGGAGCGCGCCCGCAAGCGCCCCTCCTTCAATCTCAAGGACGACACGGTTACCGTCGGTCAGATGATCCAATTCCTGACCAAATGCATGGTCATGGAAGACAAGCCGATAGCCCTGCACCAGTTGCTGAAAAATACCCGCTCGGAACGGGCGCTGGTGGCTACCTTTCTGGCGCTGCTGGAACTGGTCCGTCTGCAAGCCGTTCTGCTTCGACAGGACAGCGCCTTCAGCGAGATCTTCATCAAGAAGCACACCGCCTTCGACGACGTGATCAACGAAAACCGCGTCCATCCCCAGGACGACTGGCGGTAGGCCTTCGCAAAGGTCTACCGCGCACGTTATAACTTGAGTTATAATCTGAGCCATCGAGGAGGCTACTCATGGCCACTGCCGCCAAAGTCATCCCAGTTGGGAATTCTGCTGGAATCATCCTGCCCAAAGAGATCCTTGCCCGCCTGAACGTGCAAAAGGGCGATACGATTTACCTCACCGAAGGCCCTCAGGGCATTCGGCTGATGCCATTCGATCAGGAGTTTGCCACACAAATGGAAGCGGCACGTGAGGTTATGCGCGAAAACCGGGATGTTTTACAGAGTCTTGCTGAATGAATGAGCCGATCTGGATTCGAGAAGATGTCGTTCTCTCCATGCATGAAGAGGCTCTGATGCTGCATGGTGGGTTGGAAGGTGTACGCGATCCGGGGTTGCTGGAGTCGGCCTTGGCACGTGCAAAGAATCTTCATGTCTATTCCGATCCAACGCCATCTCTGGCTCAATTGGCGGCCGCTTACGCCAAAGGCATTGTCGCCAATCATCCTTTCGTGGATGGAAACAAAAGGACGGCTTTCACTGTTTCGGTGACCTTTTTGCGACTCAATGGTTTCCAGTTAACCGCCAGCAAAGAAGAGAAAATTCTCACTTTTTGGGCCCTCGCCGCCGGAGAGATCAGCGAGGCCGAGTTGGCCCTTTGGTTCGCAAAACATATTGTTGCCCGATAGCGACCCTGGCAACTGAAAGGAGTTCTCTCGTGGAGCAAAACTCAATGCAGGCCTACAGCCTCAACCAGCACTTTGTGGTGGAACTCCAACAAAAGGCGAAAGATGACCCCGGACTTGCGGGAAAACTTGAAGCCATGCAACGTATATTTGAGCGCTACTCCGAAGCGCTGCAGCGGCTTGCCGATTCCTGATTCAATGGCTTTCGGTGCCTCCAAAATGCATTCTGGTCGCTGCCACATTGTGAATACGGTGTAAAATCAGGTGTAGCCCGAAAGTCGATCAAGGCCTTCCGGTTAAACAACCGCGCAATTTAATGGTTGTTGGGGTTATATGGACGCCTGTAAATTGGTCAACTTGCAAAGCTTCCCCAAGCTGGCCATCTCCTATTTTCTGTTGCATCCCGCTTTTGAGACCGATTCTGAGAGTTCCAGGCTGTTGCGGACGTGTTCCGGACGCCAGGGGGATCTCTAATGGCCGACATGGCAACCTTAGTCGAGCCCCTGACTGTAAGCGCGGATGCCATTCCCTCTGGCATCTCGATGCTGGACCGCACCGCAAAGACCAAGCCTAGCCGCTTCGGGCGAGCGCTCTTTCTGCTGGCTCTGATTGGCAGCCTGAGCTATATCGTCTTCCATGTCGCCGCCGACCTGCGCACAGTCAGCATACCCAGTATCTGGCCCTACATGCTGCTGGGACTGGCCCTGCTCATTGCCCTGGGCTTCGAGTTCGTCAACGGTTTCCACGACACGGCCAACGCCGTGGCTACCGTCATCTACACTCACTCGCTGCGCCCCAATGTCGCGGTCGTTTTGTCTGGCTTCTGCAATCTGGCCGGAGTGCTCACCTCCACCGGCACTGTCGCCTTTGCCATCATCACCCTGCTGCCTGTCGAGTTGATTCTCCAGGTCAGCTCCGGCGCGGGATTCGCCATGGTCTTTGCCCTGCTGATCGCCGCCATTCTGTGGAATCTGGGAACCTGGTGGCTGGGCCTGCCCGCTTCCAGTTCGCACACCATGGTCGGCTCCATCATGGGCGTGGGCATCGCCAATCAGCTCTTGAATGTACGCTCCGGGACCTCGGGTGTGGATTGGGAACAGGCTACCAAGGTACTGAAGGCGCTGATCGTTTCGCCAATCGTGGGCTTTGCCGCTGCTGCGCTGTTGATGCTGCTCTTTCAACTGGCGATCTGGACGCTGCAGAGTTACGGCAGCGCCAAGTTCCTGGCCCTCAATGAGGCCCCCAAAGGCAATCAGCCGCCACCGTTCGCCATCCGCGCGCTGATGATTCTGACCTGCTCGGGAGTCAGCTTCTTCCATGGTTCCAACGATGGGCAAAAAGGCATGGGCCTGATCATGCTCATCCTCATTGGAACGGTTCCGACGGCCTATGCGCTCAATCACGCGGTAACGGCCAGCGACTTCCAGGCATTTATTGATGCCTCACAACAGGCAGGGAAAATTCTTGACCGGCATGTCGATCCCCAGGGAGTTTTAGGCGAAGACGCCCGCACCGAGGTCACCGACTACATTCGGACCAAGAATTTGCAGCCTGACACCATACTCGCCCTGCGCGAGCTGGTTGAGGACGTCAACCACGAAGTCGCTCTCTACAAAGCCTTTCAGTCCGTACCCGCACAGGATCAGGCTAACGTCCGCAACGACATGTATGTGGCCAGTGAGGCGATCCGGCTGCTGCAAAAGAACGGCAACCCCCACTTCACCCCCGCCGAGAACCTCGCTCTAACCAGCTACAAGAGCAAGGTCGACAAGGCCACCAAGTTCATTCCCGACTGGGTCAAGGTCGCTGTCGCACTGGCGTTGGGACTGGGCACCATGGTCGGTTGGAAGCGCGTGGTGGTCACTGTGGGCGAGAAGATCGGCAAGGAGCAACTGACCTATGCGCAGGGCGCCAGCGCGGGTCTGGTCGCCATGGGCACCATCTTTGCCGCCAATACTTGGAGTATGCCGGTCTCAACGACTCATATTCTCAGCTCCGGCGTGGCTGGCACCATGACCGCCAACGGCAGTGGACTGCACTTCTCGACCGTCCGTAACATCCTGGCTGGGTGGGTATTTACACTGCCTGCGGCTGCTGTGCTCTCCGGCCTGCTCTATTGGCTCTTCCGAGCCATCTCCTAACCCAAATCCGAGAAGGTCTCAGAGGCAAAAAATGCGCAGGTTCGGAGCTTGAGCGCCGACCCTCTGGGACTCTGGATGATTATTGCTATCGTTCACCCCATGCTGAAGCGCGGGGCTAACAAGCATTGCGCCTACGACGCGGTGCAACTGGCTGCTTTCGGTATAAAGCACCCCAACCCCGGTCCCGGAACCACCAACCATAATGCCCCCGGCCCTCCTGAAGATACTTACTAACCAGCAGCGTTTTTGACCACCGCAGCCGGTGCACGCTGTGTGGGCGTCATGGTCACAATGATTACTCCGGTTGGCTTTTTACCCGCGCACTGGTAGGAGTGCGCGGTGCTGGAATCAAAATAGACCGCGTCGCCGGTACTCAAAACACACTCCTGCTCGCCGTGACGAACTCCCAGTTCACCGTCCAGAACATACAAAAACTCCGCGCCGGGATGCATGTGCGCCTTGACCTCGACTCCCTTTTCCAGCGGCACAAACTCGGCAAAGTAGGGGTCCATCTCCCGGTCGGGGACCTGATAGCCCAGACTTTCAAAAAAATAGGCGGGATGGTCTGCGCCAGTCTGTGGCAGCCGCACCCGCTCCTTGCGGCGATGCACACGAAAGACCGAGCGCGGTTCACTGTCGAAAAAGTAGGAGAGATCCTTGGAGAAGACCATGGCGATCCGCGCCAGGTTGCGCAGCGTCGGAACCACCCGGCCCGTCTCCAACTGCGACAAAAAGCTGGCCGAGAGGCCGGTATGTTTGCCCAGTTCCACCAGCCCCATGGACTTTTTCAGCCGCAGACGCTTGATTCGCTCTCCGATATGTTTTTCTGCTATAAACCGGTCTGCCGTCTCAGGATCGACCTGCGTCTTCTGTATTTCGTCGTTGCGCACCGCTGCCTCGTTCACAATGGCCTCCCGCCGCACGCAATCAGAATGCCTTGCTGAGCAATTTATTGTCCACATCAAAATTTAGTTCTGCCACGTAAAAGCAGATTTCTGGCTGCTCGTCCAGCAAACGGGCTGTATGAGGGCGAATGATGTTGTAAGAGAGAAAGCTGGTCAGCGTCGCTTTGCTTGATCGCAAGTCAGCAAGTTGGCGGGCCAACTAGTGCCACAGGCATATTTCGAACTTACCACGCTCTCCATCCCCGCGCCTTTTTTCTAGGCGCGGGCCAAGGGAAGCTTCCGCCGCACCGCAGGTGCCTGCAGGTGGCGGTGGGGGTATTCTAAGGAGGTTAGGCCGCACGGCCACCAAGGAAGCACAATGTCTGAAGAAAACGCAGTTTCCCCCTCCGCATCTCCTGTTGCCACCATCGCCACGCTGGGCCAGTTTGAAGGCCAGTCGGTGACCCTGCGCGGCTGGCTCTACAACCTCCGCGAGAGTGGCAAGTTGCTCTTTCCCATCTTTCGCGATGGCACCGGCACGGTGCAGGGCGTGGCCCATGTAAAGAGCGTTCCCGCCGAGGTTTTTGAAGCGCTCAAGGGACTCACCCAGGAGTCCTCGGTGATCGTCACCGGAAAAGTACGCGCCGACCAGCGCGCTCCCGGCGGCTTTGAACTCGATGTCGAAGGCCTGGAAGTGGTGCAACGGGTTCCCGAGTCCGATCCCTACCCCATCAGCCTCAAGGAGCACGGCGTCGACTTCCTGATGGAGCGCCGTCATCTGTGGCTGCGTTCGCCCCGCCAGTCGGCGATTCTGCGCATTCGGGCCGAGATCATGCGAGCGGCAGCCGAATATTTCGACAGCAACGGCTTTATCCGCACCGATCCGCCCATTCTGACCCCGGCGGCCTGCGAAGGAACTTCGACGCTCTTTCCGGTGGATTACTTCGGCGAGCCCGCATTTCTCACCCAGAGCGGCCAGCTCTACATTGAGTCGACGGCGCTGGCGCTGGGCAAGGTCTACAGCTTCGGCCCCACCTTCCGCGCGGAGAAGTCCAAGACTCGCCGCCATCTGACCGAGTTTTGGATGATCGAGCCGGAAGTGGCCTTCATGGACCTCGATGGTCTGCTGACTCTGGCGGAGAACTTCCTCTCGCACATCGTGCAGAGCGTGCTGAAGAATCGCAGCTCGGAACTGGCGGTGATCGGACGCGATGCGGCCAAGCTGGAGGCCATCTGTCCGCCCTTTCCGCGGCTGCGCTATGACGAAGCGGCAGCGATGCTCAACCAGGCGCACAAGGACGGCATCCTCGAGAATCCCTTCGAGTACGGCAACGACTTCGGCTCACCCGACGAGACCTGGCTCAGTTCGCAGTACAACAAGCCGGTCATGGTGCATCGTTATCCAGCGGATGTGAAGGCCTTTTACATGGAGCCCGACCCGGCCGACAACCGCTTTGCCATGTGCGTGGACGTGCTGGCGCCTGAGGGCTACGGAGAAATCATCGGCGGCAGCCAGCGCGTTTCCAGCTATGAGTTGCTGAAAAGCCGCATCGAGCACCACAACCTGCCCATGGAAGCCTTTCAGTGGTATCTGGACCTGCGCCGCTATGGCTCCGTTCCCCACTCCGGCTTCGGTATGGGCATCGAGCGCGCCGTCGCCTGGATCTGCGGGCTCGACCACGTTCGCGAGACCATTCCATTTGCCCGGACGCTGCACAGGATCTATCCATAAAGCAGTGGTCAGCTGTCAGGGATCAGTTGTCAGGGATTTAACTTCTTGCCCTGGCGGCTTCATTGCCGCCAGGATGAGAAGAACAGAGTCCGTACGACAGATCTTTCGCCCGCAAATTATTTCAGGAAACGACCAAAGCTGAGCTATAGTGTCCTCCATCTGTGGAGGTACATTAAATGTTCGGTTCCAGTATTCTCGATATAGCCATAGGCTTGGTATTTGTCTTCCTGCTGCTCAGCCTGATCTGCTCTGCCCTCAATGAGTTCATCGAGTCGTTTCTGAAGATGCGCGGCCAGTATCTGGAGCGCGGCATCGGCGAACTGCTCGGCGACCCGCAAAACGCTTCCAAGCTTGTTTCGGCCATCTACAACCACGGCATGGTCAGTTCCCTCTTCAAAGGCAATTATGCGACCGGGAACAAGCGCGACCTTCCCTCCTATATCCCCTCGCAAAACTTCGCTCTGGCGCTGATCGATGTGGCCGCTCATCCACCCACCGGCATCGCTCTGCCAGCCAGCCTCATCTCGGCACTGGATTCAATGAAAGCTGCAGCAGCGGGCAAAACCGAAGTCCTTCAGGCCAACATCGAGGCATGGTACAACAGCGGCATGGACCGCGTCGGTGGCTGGTACAAGCGCCACGTGCAATGGATCATCCTCCTATTGGGGTTAATCGTGGCCATCGCCATCAATGCCGACACGCTGCAACTGACTCACTCGCTCTCCACCGACGCCAGCCTTCGTCAGGCCCTGGTGGCTGCTGCCCAGGCTCAGGCCAGAACGCCGCTGCCCACCGGCCCCGTCACCGACCCTGCTCCTGCCATCAAGGCAGATATTGAAAGCCTGGGAACACTGGGCCTGCCCATCGGCTGGCAAAACTGGAAGAACGAACCCAGCGGTCTGGGCCACAGCGGCATAGACTGGCTTTGGAGCGTCTTTATCGCTCACATATCCGGCTGGCTGATCACGGCCATCGCCACTACCCTCGGCGCGCCTTTCTGGTTTGACCTGCTAGGCAAGTTCATTACCATTCGCTCCACCATCAAGCCCAAGCAAGCCGACCAGAACGCCTAATCCTGCGCGGTAAGCCCGAACCGTCTCCCATCCTTGCACCGAGCAATAGGCGCAAGGATGGGGCACGGAACACTTTTCACCCCGTCCTGCGCCGTTGGCATTCGTCTTCCGCCCGCAAACTCTCACTGCTACAATCGAGTGAGCCGAAAACTGCTGTTTTCCAAGGTTTTCCGAGCAAGAAGCCGATGACCCTGCGCCTTTTCAATACTCTCTCCGGACAGCTCGATGAAGTGGTCCCCTCCGACGGCAAAGCCCTGCGCATGTACGCCTGCGGGCCAACCGTCTATGACTACGGCCACATCGGCAACTTCCGCACCTTTTTGCAGGTGGACGTGCTGCGCCGCACCCTGACGCTGTTGGGCACCCCGCTGCACCACGTCATGAACATCACCGACGTGGACGACAAGATCATCCGCAATGCTGCTGCCGCCGGCGTTCCCATTGGCCAGTACACGGAAGTCTACGAGCAGGCCTTTCTGGAAGATCTCAGCTCCCTGCAGGTGCAGATTCCCGAGCAGATCGCCCGCGCCACCGAGCACATCGACCGCATGGTCGAACTCATTCAGAAACTGGCTGCAAACGGCGCTGCCTATCAGGCCGAAGATGGCTCCTGGTACTTCCGTCTGGCCGCCTTTCCTGAATACGGCAAGTTGAGCAAGAAAGACCTTTCCGGCATGGAAGATGGCGCGCGCGTGGATGTGGATGAGTACGAAAAGGACTCGGCGCGCGACTTTGCCCTGTGGAAGGCCGCCAAGCCCGGTGAGACAAGCTGGGATACAGCGATTGGCCGTGGCCGCCCCGGCTGGCACATCGAGTGCTCGGCGATGGCGATGGAGTATCTGGGCGAGAGCTTCGACCTGCACGCCGGCGGCGAAGACCTGATGTTCCCGCACCACGAGAACGAGATCGCGCAATCCGAATGCGTCACCCACAAACCCTTTGCCCGCCTCTGGATGCATGTTCGCTTCCTGCTGGTGGATGGGCGCAAGATGTCCAAGAGCGAGGGCAACTTTTATACCCTTCGCGATCTGCTGCTGAAGGGCTACAAGGCTTCCGCGATCCGCCTGGCGCTGATCAGCGTGCCCTATCGCCACCAGCTCAACTTCACATTTGACGGGCTGATCGAAGCTACCAACGCGATCGAGCGGTTGCGCACCTTTGTTCATCGGCTCAAATCGGGTAGCTTTGCCGCAGGTGCAAACCCTGCGCTGCAAGCTGCCGCCGAGAAGGCGCAGGCGGATTATATTGCCGCGCTCAGCAACGATCTGAACACCGCCGAGGCACGAGCGCCGATCTTCGACTTGCTCCGCGCCGCCAATACGGCCATCGATCAGGGACTTTTGCTGGCCCAGGATCGCGAGGCAATCCTCCACGTTCTCGATGCGTTCGACGCGGTCTTCTGCGTTCTAGAAGATCGCGACACCGAACCGACCCGCCGTGCCCTGGAATGGGCTGAGCAGGCGGGGAAGATGGATGCTGTTGCTCCTAAACTCCTTGCCCGTCAGGGATTGACCGACGAAGCCATCAACGCTTTGGTTGCCGAACGCACCCTGGCCAAGAAGCAGCGCAACTTCGCCCGCGCCGACCAGATTCGCAATGAGTTGGCGGAAAAGGGTGTGGTTATCGAAGATTCCAAAGATGGCGTGCGCTGGAAGCGAAAATAATTTCAGTCTTTTGAAAGGCCACGACTTTAGTCGTGCCAATATCAAAAACTGAAAGTCCAGGGGCTTTAGCCCCTGATGTCAATTCGAGTTGGTTCGTAAACCGCGAAGGAGAGACAGAATGAAAACGTGCATTGTTCTTGTATGTATGTCTTCACTTTTCTGCTTTCCTGCAAGTGCGTTCACACAACAGGCCCACCCTACAGATGATGTGCATTGGTGCTCGACGATTCTTGTGCCTGGGGTTTGGCGCGAAGCTAGATTGACTGCGATATTTACCTTGGACGTAGACGCAAAAGGAAAACCTAATCATGTAAAGGCCATCAAAATTCCATTTGTTACTGAAGATGAACCCTTTCTTTCTTGTATTTCAGGATGGTCTTTGCCTTCAGTGTCAGGCAAAGCTACGGTTGCGTTGCATTGGGAGTGGGGTTGCAAGAGCATAGATATCTCGGCCCCCCAATCTCACCTTTCGTTTCCTTGCCAGTCATCCAAACCAGGTCAACAACCCGATTCCCATCAACCTTAACCAGGAGATTCCCCCTTGGAAGCCAACGAAGCGCAAGAGTTGCAAGAACACGCCGAACACGGCGCGCATGAATCCGCGATGCGCCCGGTCGCCCTCACCATGACGATTCTGGCCGTACTTGTGGCTCTGACTACCGTCATGGGTCATCGCACCCACACGGAAGCCGTCCTCAACCAGGCGAAGGCCAGCGATACCTGGAATGAGTACCAGTCCAAGAAGATTCGCGCCTACAACACGGAACTGGAAACCAGCCTGCTCAACGTGGTGGCCGTTGCCAACCCGGACGGCGCAAAAAAGCTCGCCAAGAGCTACGCCGACCATCAGGCGAAGTGGGCCGATGAACTCAAGGAATTATCGATTCATGCTCAGGAACTGGAAGGCGAAGTGGCGCTGGCGGAACATAAGGCCAAATTCTTCGACCTCGGCGAAGCGCTGCTGGAAATCGGCCTGGTGATCACCTCCGTCACCCTGCTGACGCGGCGGCGCGCCTACTGGTTTGCCGGCATGGCATCTTCGCTGGGCGGCATCATCTCCGTGCTCTTCGCCCTGTCCCTGAAGTAGCGAAAGCGCCATCAATGCCTTCCATCCGAGGCTGCCTTGAGCGAGGATGGGGGCCTTGAGGTGGGATGTTGGGGGCAACACGAGCACCTATAGCACTTCAGGAAATGCTGTAGACCGAAACCATGCTCTCAAGTCGGCGCGACCATCAGGGAGCGACGACCAACAATGCTTTCATAAAGTTCACACTGTTTCCTAAAGTGTTCTAGTCCGCGGGCAACTGCTCCAACTCTTCGACCGTCTCCAACTTTTTTGTCACACGAGAGGTGGTCAGCAGATAAACCGCCACCAAAATCGTGCCCATGCCCAGGAACTCCGCCGGCGCGGGCCGCTCGTGCAGGAAGAAAATCCCCAGCACCACAGCCACCATGGGGTTCACGTAGCAATACGACGAGACCTTGGCCACTGGCACGTGTTCGATGAGATAGATAAAGCCGGTGTAGCCCAGCAGTGAGCCGCCGGTAATCAGATAGGCCAGCGCGCCCATCCCTCCTGCGGTTACATGAAAGCTCGGCCACTGGCCCAGAGTTGAGCCTAGCGCCAGACTGGCGAGACCCGCCGCCAGCATCTGCCAGGATGCGGCCACAAAGCTGTTCATTTGCAGTCGTGCTCGGCGCGAAACAATGCCGCCCACGGCCCAGCAGAATCCCCCGGCCAGCAAGACCGCAATTGCGACCAGTAACTTGCGGTCTCCGCTCAGCCCAGAATGCAATGAGGGTTCCATCAGCGCCGCCAGTCCCAGAAAGCCTAACAACAAACCCAACCAGCCGCGCCTGGGCAGCGGCTCGCCTCCCGGCAAGATCATCTCAAGCACAGCAATGTAGAGAGGAACAATCGCCAGCATCAGTGAGGCCAATCCACTGGGCACGGTCTCTTCGGCATAGACCAGCCCAACATTGCCGCCGCCCAGCAGCAACAGGCCGACCAGCACCGTCAGCAGCATGATTCGTGTGGGCCAAAACAAACGGAGACCGCGCCAGCGGCACCAGCCCAGCAGAATCGCTCCTGCCAGCACAAAACGCAATCCTGCAAAGAGCAACGCCGGCATCGCCGCCGCGCCTACACGAATAGCCGTGTACGTCGATCCCCAAAAGAAGTAGACGCTGGCAAAGGCCAGTGCGATTGAGGTTGTTGTGGCCGTTCGGCGCGGGGAAGTGGAAGAAGTTGTCATCGCCTCTATCCTAGTTGCAATTTGGCCTTCAGAGCGGTTCCACAATAGCTATGCCCAGATTGGCTTAGTAGAAGGTCACCATTCGCTCCACCCCAGCGACAAAGACCTGTCGCTGGGGACCCCGGTCTCCACCCCAGGCGACGAAGACCTGTCGCTGGGGACCCCGGTCTGGGGCTCGTGTCGACTTGAGGGGATAGGCCCTGGGTACATCCATTGTGGAACCGCTGTAAGCTTCCCGCTTCTTGCTGTAACTTATCCACGCAACTCACGCGGTCTTATTTTTCCTTGCAGCATGAAAAGGGGACTGGCCAATCAGCGATTTCTCTGATTGGGCAGTCCCCTTTTACTACCAATACCGTACGTGTTTCCAGGCTTGTTGCGCCTCTACGCCAATTCCACTTCGATGCGCTTGGCTTCGACGTCGAGCTTCACGATCTTAAAGCGGCGAATCTGTCCGGTGCTGAGCGCTTCGGGCTTGGCCGCAGCGGATGGGGAATTGCCCTTCCAGCGGTCCTTGAGCATCGAGGAGAGCGAGGAGAGATCGACCTTGCCTTCCGGCCTGGCCTCGACTGCAACCGGAGCGGCGGCGGCAGAGACCCGGCAAATGCTGCGGATGCCTTCACCCAGTTCTACGAGCACCTGCGCCGCGGGAGCTTCGACCACACGGCCGCTAACCACATCGCCCAGATTGTGCTCGGCGATGTACTCATCCAGGCTGGTGGGGATCAACTGCTTCATGCTGAGCTTGATCTGGCGCTTCTCGGTGTCGATGGCCAACACCTGCGCCTGCACCACCTGACCGGTGCGCAGCTCATCCGAGGGATGGTTGATGCGCTTGTCAGCGACGATCTCGCTGATGTGGACCAGGCCCTCGATGCCCTCGGCGATCTGTACAAAGGCTCCGAAGTTCATGATCTTGGTGACCGGGCCACTGACCTGTGCTCCAACCGGGAAGTTCAATGGCACTTCCAGCCAAGGATCGGCCAAGGTCTGCTTCAAGCCCAGCGAGATGCGCCGCTCTTCGGGCTTGATGGCCAGAATCACAGCATCGACTTGCTCGCCTTGCTTAAGCAGGTCGCTGGGATGGCGGACCTTCTTGTTCCAGGCCATCTCGGAGATGTGAATCAAGCCCTCAACGCCGGCTTCCAGCTCGATAAACGCGCCGAAGTCGGTCAGTCGGCTCACCGTTCCGGTGACCCGCTGGCCCGATTGATAGCGGCTGGGGACGGTCTCCCAAGGTTCGGCTTCTAACTGCTTCAAGCCAAGAGAGATCTTCTTGGTCTCCGGGTCGATCTTGAGGATGCGGACCTTCAACTCCTGACCGACAGTCAGAACATCTTCCGGCTTGGCAATGCGGGCCCAGGAAATGTCGCTAATGTGCAGCAGGCCGTCGACTCCGCCCAGTTCGACAAATGCGCCGTAGGGCATCAGAGTGCGCACGGTGCCGGGCAGAACGTCGCCTTCCTTCATTGCCGCAAAGCGTCCGGCAGTGGCCTCGCGGGCCTGCTCTTCCAACACCACGCGGCGGTCGACGACTACGTCCTCATCGGATACATCCAGCTTGGTGATGCGGCAGGTGATCTCGGTGCCCACCAGTTTTTCCATCTCGGCGGCTTCGCGGGTGCCGCTGCGGCTGGCCGGCATGAAGGCGCGCACGCCCACATCGACGGTCAAACCACCCTTGACAACTCCAGTCACCGTACCCACGACTGCCAGCTTCTCGGCAAAGGCGGCTTCCAGCGAGGACCAATCCTTGGGCTGAGCCACGCGGTGGCGGGTCAGTTCGTAGTAGCGCTCCACGTTGCGGCCTTTTACCGAAACCGGGAAAACATCGCCGGGCTTCACATCCTCGGCGTTGTTCTCGAAGTCGGAGCGCAGCAACATGCCTTCCGTCTTGTAACCGATGTCGAGAAAAACCTGATCGGCATTGAGGGAGACAACCGTTCCCTGCAACTGCTTCTGTCCGTCTTCGGACTTGCGCGAATGGCTGCGCTCGAAGTCGGCGAGCAGGTCGGCAAAGGACTCGACTGGCTCCTCGACTTCCGCGACGGGCTCCGGGGCCTTGGCAACGACGGGCGCAATCACCGGCTCGGCGACAACTGCGGCCACGGGCTCAACAACCGCCTCGGTAGCCACTGCTACAGCTTCGGTCTCTGCGACAACAGGCGCAGCTTCGGCAGCGGGCTCGGCCACATTAGCGGCAATCGACTCGGCAGCAGGTTCAGGCGAATTTTCCAGGGTGGGCAGGTTTTCCGGCAGGTCTTGGTTGGTCATGGCTTCTTCCGTACTATTCTCCCACGATTGACCCATGCATGGCCCGTGACAACGCTGCATTCCCGCACTCTGGGCCAACTCTCTTCGCACCAAACAACTGAAAATGCGCTATGCTGGAGTAGCGCGCCCGTAGCTCAGCTGGATAGAGTGAACGCCTCCGAAGCGTTAGGTCGCAAGTTCGAATCTTGCCGGGCGCACCAGCTTTTCCTTTCATTGCATAAGATATCCAGGGAGCGTCTTCACGTTCCGCCGCTGCTCAAGCGTTTAGACTGGATTGTGGCCAGCGCAACAAGCTACGTGCGGCCCAGACAAGGTTCTCATGCATCCCAATTTCAGCTTTCCCCAAATTCTCTGGACCGCTTCGTTTGCCGCTCAGTTGGTTTTGCTCGTGGTTCTCATGGGCCGGGACCGCATCCGGCGCTTTCCCTTCTTCACTGCCAGCATGACGCTCTTCACTCTGCGTTTGCTGATCGAGGAGTTGCTCTCGGGCAGGCTGCCCATGATCACCCTGCAATCGGTACTGATCCCTGTAGCCGATCTGGGCACAGTGTTGGGCCTGCTGGTGGTGGTGGAAATTGGCCGTCGCGGCTTTGCCGGAGCCTCGCGCCAGGCTTGGCTGACCACAGCTGCCGGCCTTACAGCTGTCTCGGCAATCGCCCTTTACCTGCTCGGCCGCCCCTGGCCCGCCGCTGCCGAACTGGCGGTTGACTCGCCACTGGCCTTGCTTCGTCTGTTGCAGTTTGTAGGCCAGAAGGCCAACTTGTTTGTCAGCGTACTGACCGTCACGGTCTTTCTGCTGGTGGTGTTTTTTGGCCGCAGTTTCAAGGCCGGATGGCGCAGCCACTCTACGTTGGTTCTGGCCGGATTAACCGCCATCGCCGCCGCCTGGCTGGGAATCATCGGCTACTGGCAGCACCTGACCAGCGGACTCCATGCCGGTATCACCCGCGCAGAGTACCAGCAGATTCTCGCTCTGGGCTCCAAGCTCTTCAACGCCAACAAGATTCTTTACGTCGTCGTGGTGCTCTGGTGGATCGCAGTGCTTTGGTTTGACGAACCGGGAAGTACGCCATCGCTGACGGAGGGGTTGCCAGCTGAGGCTCCGCTGGCTGTAGATGAAAGCGCTTCAGAAGAAGTCGAGCAACAGAACTAAGGTTTGTGGTCTTTCCGCTGATCAGTTTCCCCGGTCCCAAAAGCGGGACCGGGGGCACCCATTCTCTTGTAGTCCAGTCCCTCAGTCCCTAGTCCCTGTTTCCTAAATATGGCAACTACCCCTCCCCCGCTTCTCCAGATAGCGTTGGTGGTACTCTTCGGCGCGCCAGAAGGTTTGCGCGGACTCAACCCGAGTCACGATGCGTTTGGGCTTGAAGCGGCCCTCGGCAGTCAGTTGCTCAATCTTGGCCCGAGCTTTCTGCTCCTGGTCGGGAGAGTGGAAAAAGATTGCTGAGCGGTATTGCGTCCCCCAATCCGGTCCCTGGCGGTTGAGCGTGGTGGGGTCATGCAGGGAGAAAAATGCATCCAGAAGCTGCTCATAGCCGATCTTCTCCGAATCGAACTCCACTTCGACCACTTCGGCGTGGCCGGTCTGGTCGGAGCAAACATCCTTGTAGCTGGGCCGCTCCAGCGCGCCGCCCTCGTAGCCCACCGCTGTTGCCGTCACGCCAGGAAGCGCTGCAAAAGCAGCCTCTACACCCCAAAAGCATCCTGCTCCAAATGTCGCTGATTCTCTGCTCATGTTTAATCCGATGCGCAGCGGCTGGCGCTAGCGGCAGATTCTTTGTGGCAGCCATTTGATCCGGGGCTAAAACCCTCAGTGCGAGGCTGCATTTCAGGAGCCTGAAGACCCATGCTCGCTCCGCCGAAAATGACGGAAATCTCCCAGTTGGGAACAGGTTCGGCCCTCCTTTCACACTCCCGCACCATCGCGAGCACTGCTCTTGGTCCGCGCTTTGGCTTACACTGTTTCGATGGAAGAGTTTTCAAGAATCCAGCGCCTGCCTCCCTACGTCTTTAACATCACTGGTGAGATGAAGGTCTCCGCCCGCCGCCGCGGCGAGGACATCATCGACTTCGGCATGGGCAACCCCGACGGGGCCACTCCCAAGCACATCGTCGACAAGATGATCGAGGCGACGCTCAAGCCCGCGACCCACCGCTATTCGGTCTCCAAGGGTATTCCCCGCCTGCGCAAGGCCATCTGTAACTGGTACAAGACCCGCTACGATGTCGATCTGGACCCCAATACTGAGGCTATCGTCACCATTGGCTCCAAGGAGGGCATCGCTCACCTTTGCCTGGCCATCCTCGATTCGCGGGATACGGTGCTGGTGCCCAATCCCAGCTACCCTATTCACATCTATGGCCCGGTGATCGCCGGAGCGCATGTGGTCAGCGTGCCCATTCACGACCGCGAACAGTTCCTCGCCCAACTCGAAGACCTGATTCCACGCATGACCCCGCGCCCCAAGGCGCTGATTGTCAACTTCCCTTCCAACCCCACCACCGAGTGCGTGGATTTGCCCTTTTTGGCACGGTTGGTTGAGCTGGCTCGGCAATATGGTTTCCATCTCATTCACGATCTGGCTTACGCCGACATAGCCTTCGACGGCTACAAACCTCCCAGCGTGCTGCAAGTGCCGGGCGCCAAGGATGTAGCGGTGGAGTTCTTCACCCTCTCCAAGAGCTACAACATGCCCGGCTGGCGTGTCGGCTTCATGGTCGGCAACCCGGTGCTGGTCGCGGCTCTGGCACGGTTGAAGAGCTACTTCGACTACGGCACCTTCACGCCGATCCAGGTGGCGTCGATTCTGGCGCTGGAGGGCCCGCAGGATTGCGTCACCGAGATCTGCGAAATCTATCGCAAGCGGCGCGACGTGCTGGTGGAAGGCCTCAACAAGCTGGGTTGGCCGGTGGTCTCGCCGAAAGCCACGATGTTTGTCTGGGCGCAGATTCCGGAGCAGTTCCGCAAGCTCGGCTCGCTGGAGTTTTCCAAGCTGCTGCTGACCGAGGCCAAAACCGCTGTTTCTCCCGGCATCGGCTTCGGCGAATACGGCGACGGCCACGTCCGCTTCTCGCTGATTGAAAACGAGGAACGCACCCGACAGGCGCTGCGTGGCATCAAGCAAATGTTTGCCAAGGTGTAGATCCAGAGCGAAAAATGAGGGACCCCTCGCGGGGCCCCTCAATCCAGCAAATCCGGGGAAAGTACTTCAGGCGTGCGCGTGCACGTTTGCATGCTCCATCACGAGATCCGGGCTGGTGCCAACACCCGGAATCTGCTTTTGCGCCGTCCAGGTTACGCCGTTGAAGCTGGCGTACCAGATCGACTGATCGCCGAATTCGCCCTTCCACGCGGCATACAGGACGTTGCCAAACAAGGCTAGTCCCGCGCCAACACTGCTGGCGACGTTGGGAATCTGCTTCTGCGCCGCCCAGGCTGTGCCGTTGAATGTCGAATACCACAGGCTCTGATCCATAAACTCGCCCTTCCAAACTGCGCAGAGCTCGTTGCCCAAGGCTGCCAGAGATGGCCCTTCGCTGGTCCCGGTATTGGCGAGATTCTTCTGCGCCGCCCAGGCCGTACCGTTGAAGGTGGAGTAGTAGATGCCGGGGTCTCCGTAGACGCCCTTCCACATCGCATAGAGCACGTTGTTGAAGACGCCCAGAGCCGGTCCAACGCTGGTCGCTGTACCCGGGATCTGTGCCTGCGGCGTCCAGGTGGTGCCGTTGAACTTGCTCCAGAAGAGGCGCTGATCGCCTTCCATGCCCTTCCAGGCCATGTAGAGGTTGCCGCCCAGCGTCGCCAGCCGCGGCCCGGTGCTGGTGGCTACGCCAGCGATATTCTTCTGTGCTGCCCAGGTGGTGCCATTGAAGGTGGAGTAGTAGATGCCCTGGTCAGCGCCTTCGCCTTTCCAAGCCATATACAACAGGTTGCCCAGAACCGCCAGCGAGACGCCCGAGCTGGTGCCCACGTTGGGAACCATGGTTTGCGCCGCCCAACTGGTGCCGTTGAAGGTGCTGAAGAAGATACGCTCGTCGCGCTCCATGCCCTTCCAGGCAGCGAAGAGCTTGTTCTCCAATTCAGCCAGCGCCACCGGCAGACCGACGCCTTCCAGCGCATACAGCAGCCCTTGGCCATTGACGCTGCCAAAGCCGCAGCAGGCATTCCAGCCGGCGGTTGCCTTGTATCCAGGAGCACCGTTGGTGGCGTTGCTCTGACCGTCGGCAATGCTGCGATAGACATTGGAGGCGGCAAAGGCATACAGGTTGTCATTGAGATAGCCGATCGGCTCGCCCAGTGTGGCGTTCAGCAGTACGGTCAGTCCGGCATAAAGCGGAGCAACGGCGCTGGTGCCGCCGATAGGCCCCATCGGCGATCCATAGAGCACCAACTCGTAGCCGCTGTCCGGATCGGCGTTGCCGGCCACATCGGGAATGCCGCGGCCTACATGGCCGCCGGGGTTGGCCGAGACCGGAATCCCCGCCCAGTTCTGCCAGTAGGGCTTGGCGAAGACGTCGCTGATGCCGCCACCGGTTGCACCATTGTCGTTCCAGGTGTCTTCGGTGAAGGTGGTGCCGGAGACATTGGAGATCGTGGTACCGCCGCAACTGGTAATCCACGGGTCGGAGCCGGGGTAGATCACATGCGCTTTGCCGTCGCCGATCTGCGCGTTGGAACCATCGTCGCCACTGGCCACCAGCACCGTCACACCCAATACGGATGCTTCCTGGAAGGTGGCGCTGACTGCATTGATGGCCGCTTGTGACCAGGTGAGGCCGTCAATGCCCTCGTTCTCCGCCCAGCCCCAGCTAATGGAGATCACCGAGGGGTGGTTGGCGGCATCGTGGATGGCGGTAGTAACCGCGTCTACCCAGCCCTGCTCAGTCCATGGTGCAAAGTAGACGGCGATCTTCGCTCCCTGCGCCACCGCTCCCGATACGCAGATGTCCAGTGCCACTTCGACGTCTGCATCGTTGGGATTGTTGGCGTTGCCCGGCGCATTGCTGCCGCCGGCCACACCAATGGCGGTCACGGTCGGTGAGGGCAACTTCAAGCCCTTGAAGTAGGCCTGAATGTCCGTCGGATAGTAGCCGCCACCAAACTCCAGGATGCCTATGGTTTCGCTGGATACAGCGGCTGGCACGGCGGGAAAGTTGTAGAGCTTGGCAACCTGCGGCGGGGTCAGTGGGGTAGTAGCCTGCGCCGGGCCGACTACGTTGAGCGCGCGCGCCATACGGCGGTTGTCGAGACCGAAAACGCCTTCCACAATCGACGTCAACTCAACAGGCAGGCTCACCGCGGTCTCGCGTCCGCGATAATTTCCGTGCGCCGACTCATACTGGCCCAGTTCCACGGCAAAGGCCCTATTCATCTGCGCTACGGTACCCGAAACGACTACGGTGCGGCGAGCAATGCTGCTCTCCAACACCTGCAGCCCGTTGTTGCGGGCAAACTGGGCAACTTCTTCCAGATCAGCGGGGTTTGCACCATACTTGGCGGCAAACTCCTCCCGGGTCAGGATAGGGCCGCTACTGTGCGCTGAAGGCCCGATCAGATTCGCGTCGGGCAATGCGGGAGCGTCGCTGCGGCGGCGTACTCGGATGCTGACAGATAGGGTTTCATTGCTGTCCGCGGGGCCAATACGGCGTGCTCCGCGTGCGGCCTTTCTGCTTGTACTCGGCACGGAACGGTAATTTGCTGGAATCTCGGTCATATAGAAATCTCCATTCACAAGGGGGTGAAATTGAATTGTTTTGGCGCACACAAATCCTGGCGGCATCTGGATTCACCAGGGTTCAGCCGCCATTTCGGTGCACCGTGGGAAAGGGGGCACCTGCCCGTGGGTCGATTGCCATGTCTCTGGCAATCACATCACTGGCTCGAAGATGGAATAATCTTTTGCTTGCGCGGCTCGGCGTCAGCTCGCTGCCGTGGCCTTTTTGCTGCTTCACAAACGGCAGTTGAGGCCAGGGATCTCAGAGATGCGCTGCTGGCGAGGAATTGCTCCGCGGCTATACAACACACCCAACGGACCCTGCTTGTCAAATGGTATTTGCAGGTTTTTGCCCAAAATAATCCGCGTAATTGAGGGTAACCAACAGTGTGTGCAGGCACCTTGCGCGAGTAAGTCTCTGAGCGAATGGAAGCCCACCGCACACCCCCGTTTTTGGGGATTAACTAATTTGTAAATAGAAAATTTTCTTTCTAAAAGCCTGGAGAGCCGTAGTGATCTGGACTCCGACCCTCCACTTCATCAACAGCTGTCTGCTGTTCTAGTGCACCGCGCCCGCGCCCGGTCCTTCTCCCGGCTTGTTCTTGCTGAGCATGAAGGCCAGCAGCACCATGCCCGCGGACATGACTGCCAGTTCCATATAGACATCCTGGTAACCCTGAGTCATCGCCTGCTGGTTGAGTTGGTTGTAGATGGCGCCCAGAGCCATGCCCTTGCTGTTCGGTCCGCCAAAATTGCTGCTCATGAATCCGGTCAACGCCTGGGAGTGTTGCTGAAAGCCCAGGTTGGAGGACTGCATGGCGCTCTGCAGGTGCTGCTGGTGCCACAGACTTCGACTGGTGACCTGCGCGTTGGTAATGGCGATCAGGATGCTGCCGCCGATATTGCGGACAAAGTTGATCAGGCCGGCGACCTGGTTGCTCTCTTCCTTGGGCATTCCCACGTAGGCCGAATTGGTGATGGAGATGAAGCAGAACGGGATCGGCATCATCTGGACCACGCGCAACCAGGAGGCTGCGGAAAAGGTCATCTGCAAGGTCGTAGCCGTGGCCGCGTAGTAGAAGGAGAGCACAAAGAGCGAAAAGCCAACTACCGCCAGCGTTCTCGCGGAGACCTTGCCGGTGGCATATCCCGCCAGCGGCATAACCACCATCAGGATGAAGCCGCCCGCGGTCAGCGCCAGACCCGCGGTGGTGGCGTTATAGCCCAGCAACTGCTGCATAAACTGCGGCTGTAAGACGGTGTTGGCGTTCAGCACCCCGCCGACCAGCATCATCAGGAAGCAACATATGGCGAAGTTCTTGAATTTGAAGAGCTTCAAATTGATGATGGGGGCTTTGTGCCGCCACTCCCACAGCACCAGCCCCACCATGCCGCCGATGAACAGAAAGGCCGAGACACAGATGAAGCGCGAGGAGAACCAGTCGTTCTCTTCGCCCTTGTCGAGCATGATCTGCAAACCGCCCATGGCGATGGTCAGGAAGCTGAGTCCCAAGTAGTCCATCTGGCGGAGTTTGGAGCGGTCAGCCTTGATCCACGGCGGGTCCTCGACCAAGCGGCTAACCAGAATGAAGGCCAGAATGCCTACCGGAATGTTGATGAAGAAGATCCAGCGCCAACTAAAGTTGTCGGTAATCCATCCGCCCAGAGTGGGCCCAATGGAGGGCGCCAGCACCGCGACCAAACCATAGAGCGCAAAGGCCTGTCCGCGCTTTTGCGGCTCAAAGCTGTCGGCCATGATGGCCTGAGCCATAGGCTGCATGCCGCCCCCGCCCGCCCCCTGAAAGACGCGAAAAATCAACAGCATGGGCAACGAAGGCGCCGCTCCGCACAAAAAGCTGGAAACAGTAAAGAGCACAACGCATAGCAGGAAAAAATTGCGACGCCCAAGAATGGTCGAGGCCCAAGCGCCGATGGGCAGCACAATGGCGTTGGCTACCAGATAGCTGGTCAGCACCCAGGTGCCCTGGTCGGTGCTTGCGCCCAGGCTGCCGGCGATGTGTGGCAGGGCGACGTTGGCGATGGAGGTGTCCAGCACCTCCATGAACGCGGCCAGCGCCACGGTCATGGCGATCAGCCAGGGATTGACCCGAGGCTTCCACGCCGCCGTGGGCTGGGGATTGGTAACGGTCACGGCATTTGCCGGGGCTTGCTTCTCTTGCAAAACAACTCTCCTCGCCTGGTTCCCGCCAAGGTGAGCGGGAATGGCTTATAACGCAAAAAATGACGTGTGCTTGTTTAGATTCTCGACGGCCCCACCGGGGTTCATCGATTGCGTCTCGGCTCCGGTACGCAGTTCCTCCCCAGTGGGACGGTATCTCTCATTGTTTACGGGTGATGTTGCGGAGAGATTATGCAGCGGCTTCGGCTGGTGAAGTTCGCCCATTTTATCGAGCCGTCTTTTCGGGGATCTGAATCTCCATGCCCCCTTAAGTGGCTGCTAAATCAACTGATTTTTTGGTTATTTGCTGATGAACTATCTTGAATGGCCGGGGCAAAGCTCTTACCATGGATGCGTTGTTGGAGGGCTTTATGTCTGCCTTGAAATACTCCTATCTCCTGGTCGTGGCTCCTGTATTGCTGGTTTCCTCCCGCCCGTGCGCGGCACAGGACGTACCGGCCAATGCGACTGCTTCCGAAAGAACTGAGCTGGTCGAGGGCAATTTGATTCATCAGATTCAGGCCGACCTGGTGGATGAAAAGTTCGATGCACTGGACCGTATCGCCGCGCAGCTACGCAGCGAAAAGACCCGCGTGCTCGGAGGAGGCTGGAAGCTCACACATTTTTATGAGGCGCTCGACAAGCCGCTGCTGGCCGACAAGGACTCAATTGACCATTTGGAGCACCTGCGGCATTGGGTTGCGCAGCGTCCCGAGTCCATCACCGCCCGCGTGGCACTGGCCACCAGTCTGCATCGCTGGGCGTGGGTGGCGCGCGGCAACGGCATGGCCAACACGGTTACCGCCGATGGCTGGCGGCTCTTCGACGAGCGCATCAAGGAGTCCTACACCGTCCTGCAGGACGCGGCCAACCTGCATGAGCAGTGCCCTGGCTGGTACTCCGAGATGATGATTGTCGGGCTCGCCCAGAGCTGGGACAGACCGCGCATGGAAGCGCTCTTTCAGCAGGCTATTCAGTTCGAGCCGGGCTACTTCCGCTTCTACAAGCAATTTGCCAACTATCTGCTTCCCAAATGGGACGGTAAGGGCAGCGACGCGATAGCCTTCGCCAAAGAAGCCGCTAACAACGTGGGCGGCGAGGCGGGCGATCAGGTCTATTTCCACATTGCCATGGTCGTGGTTGGAAAAAACGGCCCGGAGTTTGGCGTCAAAGAGATGGACTGGGAGCGAATACAGAGGGGCTACCAGTCGCTTACTGCGCAATATGGAACCAACGGAGAGCTGAAGAACGAGATCGCCTTTTTGGCCTGGAAGTTCCATGATGCGGAGTTTGCCCGACAGCAGTTTGAACTGATTGGTGATCATTGGAGCCGCAGCGTGTGGCGCGACCGCGAACGCTTCGACCGCGCCCGCGACTGGTCGCGCAATCACGGCTAGAGGCAATTCTGAATCGAGAGACCTGCTTTCTAATCAAGGCCGGGCAACAAAATGCAGGTTCTTCCCCTGCGTCGAGCGCAAAGAAGGCGCCCGACTCCGCTCAGGATGACAGATTATTTGGCAGTACGGCACATCTCAAATTCTCTAGGAGCCCACAAAGCCCACTCCGCGCCTTTTTCCTGGCGCCGACCAGCCAAATGCGGCTGCGGCACCGAAGGTGCCCGAAGACAGTTGGCCCCATCGCAGGTGGCGCAGGTGGTTAGCCGGTGTTGCGCAGGCCTGAGGAGATACCGCTGATGGTTGCCGCGATGGCGCGGTTGACCTCGGGAGTGTCCTGGCCGGCGCGCTTGCGCCGCAGCATGTCGATCTGGATGAGGTGCATGGGATCGACGTAGGGATTGCGCAGTTTGATGGAGCGACCCAGGACCTGATCGTTCTGTAGCAGTGCGCTTTGCCGAGTAACTTGCAGCAGCGTCGAGACGGTTAGATGGAATTCCGCCTCAAAGTTGGCAAAGATCCGCTCGCGCAGTTGCACACCATCGACCAGCTCGGCGTAGAGACGGGCGGTGGTCAGATCGACCTTGCCCAGAGCCAGTTCGACGTTGTGCAGCAGGTCGAGAAAGAGCGGAAACTCGCTGGCCATCTGCCGCAGCAGATCCACAGCACCGGGCTTTTGCATGTACTGCGCCAGCGCGTGGCCTACGCCAAACCAGGCGGGAATCAGCAACCGCGACTGGGTCCATCCAAAGACCCAGGGGATGGCGCGCAGGTCGGTCAAGCTGCGCGAGGACTTGCGTTTGGAGGGCCGTGAGCCGATCTTTGCGTGTTCCAGTTCAGCTACCGGGGTGGATTGCTCGAAGTAAGTGACCACTTCGGGATCTTCCAGAATGTTCTGGCGATAGTAGGTGAAGGCAATCGCCGAAAGCTCGTCGAGCGCAGCCTCCCACTCCGGTTGCAAGGCTCCGGTGAGGTGGCCCTGGGGATCGAGCCCATTGGGACGAGCCAGGGCGTCGAGCGAGGCGGCGATCATCAGTTCCAGATTGCGCTCGGCCAGCACTTCGTCGGCGTATTTGAAGTTGAGGACTTCGCCCTGCTCGGTAATGCGAATCTGGCCGTCGAAGGAGTTGAGCGGCTGGGCGTAGATGGCGCGATGGGTGGGACCTCCACCACGACCCACCGTGCCGCCCCGGCCGTGGAAGAGGCGCAGCTTGACGCCGCACTCGCGGGCAACGCTGTGCAGATCGCGATGGGCTTTGAAGATCTCCCAGGTGCTGGTCAACATGCCGCCGTCTTTGTTGGAGTCGGAGTAGCCCAGCATCACCTCTTGCCAGTCGTCCCAGGTAGCGACCAGCTTGCGATAGTCGGGGCGAGTCCACAAGGCGCGGCAGACAGCGGGAGCCTGACGCAGGTCTTCGATGGATTCGAAGAGAGGCACCGGCATCAGGCCTGGATCGCGTCCCGAGCCCTCCACCTGCACTCCACCCAGACGCGCCAGGCGGACGACGGCCAGAACATCGTCAACCGTCGAAGCGCCACTGATCACATACTGACGAATGGCCTCGGGCGAGCAGCCGCTCTTGATGCGGGCCACGGTTCGCAAGGTTTCCAGCACGCCGATGGTCTCGTCGGAGAGACGACTGGCCAGCGATGGGGCCATGGTGTCGGCAATGGTCTCTTGCAGAGCCGCGGCATGGACGTTGGCATGCTGGCGAATGTCGAGCGTGTGCAGATGTAGGCCAAATGTACGTACCTGCAAGAGCAGCGGATCGATGAGGCTGCGGGCAATGCGCAGGCCGCGATTCGAGGCCAGCGAAGAGCGCAGTGTCTCCAGATCGTAGATGAACTCCTCGACCGAGCAATAGGCCGGCAGCGCCTGGGCCAGCTTGTCCTGACCCTGAGAGAGGGTATAGGCCATCACCGGCAAAGCACTGCTGGTGCGGCCCGGCTGCTCCAGGGTGCGCTGGATGCGGGCCTTGAGGCAGATGAGGAAGCGGCGATAGTACTCGAACTCGTACTGCTCACCGAAGAGCTGAGCCTCAGGGGTATGCACCTGATCGATGTAGCCGTCGAGCCGCTGGCGCAGCGCGTCGCTCACCGGAATCTGCTGAGCGCTGGTGGTGAGCAGGTCGGTGATCTCTTCGAGTTTGTGCTGGTAATGGAGCAGCAGATGTCCACGCGCCATTTGCACGGCGTCGCGGGTGACATCGGGCGTGACGAAGGGATTGCCGTCGCGGTCGCCGCCGATCCAGGAGCCGAAGCGCAGCACCTGCGGCAGTTCCAGCGGCTCCAGCTCCAGACCATAGGCGGTGTTCAAGGCGTGAGCGATCTCGCCGTAGAGCACCGGCAGGGTGGCCAGGATGGAAACATCATAGTAATCCAACCCCATCTTGATCTCGTCATAGACGGTGGGCCGCCGCGAACGCACCTCGTCGGTCTGCCACAGGCTGGTGATCTCGGCGCGGATCGATTCTTCCAGACGGTCCAGATCCTGCTCGGGGATGGGAATGCGGTCCAGTGTAGCCAGATACTCACCGATGCGACGGCGCTTGAACATCACCGAACGCCGGGCCACCTCGGTGGGATGGGCGGTGAAGACGGGCACAATCATGACTTGGTGGAGCCAGTTCATGGCCTCCTCGGCTGAAATGCCGACACGCTTCATCGCACAGAGTGTGCCGGCCAGCGAGCCGCGCTGCCGGCCGGCCTCGCCGCTTAGTTGTAGGGCGATACGACGGCGCTTGCGGTGGTTGGTCTCGGCCAGATTGATGAGTTCGAAGTAAAAGGCAAAGGCGCGGGTGAGAAGGATGGCGCGCTCGACGGGGAGCGAGTGCACCAGTTCCAGTGCAGCCGCAGCCTGGCGGTCAGCCTCATCACCGTTGCCGTGAGCCTCGGCATCACGGCGGCGAATGGTGCCTTGGCGCAGTGCTTCGACCTGGGCAAAGAGATCTTCGCCCGCCTGTTCACGCAGGACTTCGCCCAGCAGCACACCCAACGAACGCACGTCACGCCGCAACGGCGCTTCCTTGCGTTCACCCGACTGCGCTTCCAGCTCCGCCAACCGCTCCGACCAGCTTTGGGGATTCCATAAATGGGCCATATTGCTCTCCATTATGCACGACCAAGCATAAATTTGATCGGGGCAATTGTCTGCCGGAGAAAGCCAAGTTCCTTACCTGCCAAGAAGCGAGCAAGTCCTTGCTCCCATACAATAGGGCCGCCCCAGCACGGAGCGGCCCTGGCTTGCTGGAATTGGTTTCTATTTGCGAATGCGGAAGTTGTAAGCAACGCCGAAGGAGGCGATGGGGTAGACCTTGAGGTCGTTCAGGTCATTCTTCCAGGTTGCAATCTGCGTGTTCAGATTGGTCTGCGCCGTCGCATTGGTCGCCATATTGACGCAGGTTGCGCCATTGCTGGCTGCATCCGCCGCCGTGAGGCAAGCGGATCCGGTCAGACCCATCTTGATGGAAGGAATGCCGGAGAACGCCGCTCCGATTTCGAAGGGGAATGACCAGTGCGCGCCCCGGCGGGGAATGACGTTACCCCAGCCGGTGGTGAGCGTAGCCGCGTGTTGATTCGAGTTCAGACCCAAATTTGCATTCAGCAAAACCGGATTGGCGAAATCTGAATAATACTTCGTATTGTTCAGCGTGAAGCTGTTTCCGCTGGCTACCACCGCATTGGCAGTGATCTGATTCTGGTTGTAGTACTGAACGCCGGGGCTGAGGCGAAAGCCGTGATTGGGAAATGGATAGAAGTCCAGCGACGCGCCGGCGGTGGCGAAGTTGGCCTTGGCGCCCACGTTGAAGCCGTTGGTCGAGATATTGTTGATCGAGTAATTGAAGTAATTGCCTGTGGCGCGCAGGTTCAGGTGACGGTCCAGGTTGGTTGCGACCTGCATGTTGATGCCCGAGACCGATACACCACCGCTGAGAGCGATACGCGAGAGCGGTTTGATGGTGGCATTCTTCTTGGCTTTTTGGGCTGCGGCAATCTTGGCCGAAGCCGCGGCCTGGGCGGCTGCCGAAGACTGTGGGGGATAGGACGAAGGAACCGTGGTTTGAGCCAGCATGGACACAGGAGCCGCCAGCAGCGCCAAAGAGAGAAAGAGTGCGGTCGATTTCAAGTAAAGCCTCCAAAAGTTGTTAAAAACCCCGACAAATCAAGCTTGTGACTCAATCGCGGGCCGGGTCCGACCAGCCACCTGACAGGAACATCCCCTTGCTGGGCGGATATCGATGGGTGCTGGTTTTGCCAGATCATAGCATGACGGAATTTCTTTCAAGGAGTTGTATCCGACATAAACCGGGTTGCAAGCACCAATTCGGGCAAATGGCTTACCCTGAGTGAGTGCTTACGGCAAATCGGGAACAGACAAGTGAAACAACGCAGCAGATGCGCAGCCAGTTACTGGAGTGGTATGCGCTGAACCGGCGCGACCTGCCCTGGAGACAGAACCGCGATCCCTACTCCATCTGGGTTTCGGAGATCATGCTTCAGCAGACCAGGGTTGCGGTGGTGATCGAGCGCTATAAGGGCTTTATGGAACGCTTTCCCTCCCTGACCGCGCTGGCGCAGGCCCCGGAGCAGGAGGTGCTGGCGCAGTGGAGCGGCTTGGGCTACTATCGCCGGGCGCGGATGCTGCACAAAACAGCGCAGTTTGTAGCCGAGCGCTTTCAGGGTATTTTGCCCAACACCGCGGAAGAGCTGCGCATGTTGCCCGGGATCGGCGTCTACACCGCCGCCGCTATCGCCAGCATCGCCCACAACGAACCAGTAGCCGTAGTCGACGGCAATGTGGAGCGGGTGCTGTGCCGGCTCCAGGGCTGGGAAGCAAACAAGAGCACGGCAATGCGGCGCAAAGTCGAGAAACTGGCCGCGAGGTTGGTTGATCCCGAGAACCCTGGCAACTTCAATCAGGCGATGATGGAGTTGGGCGCAACCGTTTGCCTGCCACGCAACCCGCAATGCCAGAGCTGCCCGATTCAGCACGATTGCACCATCCAGGGCGAACACAAGACCCAGCCACGACCGCAGATGGTGAGCCGCGAAGTGGCCTTCGCACTCTGCGTTCGCAACGGAACGCGGGTCGGCGCCCTGCAGCGTCAGGTGCTGTTGCAGCAGCGTCCTGCTGGATTGACGGTAATGCCGGGGCTTTGGGAACTGCCGTCGCTGATTCAACCGGAGGTTCCCGAAGAGCATCTGCGCATGACTCTGCGCCACGCCATCATGCAGGTCAACTACTACGTCCGCATCCGCACAGTAGCGGAGGAGGACGTAAAGCTCATGACCGTCGATGCAGGGGAGCGTAGCTGGGTGGAATTGGGCAATGCCGCGGAGATGGCGTTGACCGGCCTGACGCGCAAGGTGCTTACTCGAGCGCATCTGCTGCCCATCATCACACCCGTTGCCCAGGAAAAATAGTCGAAGACGAGATGGGATCGTATGCGACCACAGTAACTGGCTCTTACCTTGCGATCAGGAACATCAGCCAGCTGAGGACGATGGCGGATCCTACAAAGAGCACAAAGCAATAGATGCCGTAGCGGATCATGCGCTGCGGCGTCTCGCGCATGGTGATGCCGAAGACCGTTGAGGCGAAGAGGGCAAAGAGCAGGACCGCCAGAAAATGCGAGGGATGGATCACGATTGCTTCCTCCCGGTGCGCAGATTGTGCGCGTCCACGGCGGCGATCACGTTGAGCAGGCCGGCCACCACGATGAAGCGGGTGCCGTAGTCCCCAGTCGTCACCAATACCTGATCCGAGCCGAGACCGAAGACGCGAGCCAGGACGAAGAGCAGTCCATTGCCCAGGTCGCCCACCAGGCCAAGCAGGTCGAGAATGTTGTGTGCGCTGGAGTAGACCTTGCCCTGCATGGCCAAGCCCATGGCAAACATGCCCAGAACGGAAGCCGAGAGCAAAGCCCCACGTCCCCATTTACGCAGCAGAAAGTGTCCGGCTCCGGGTACCAGCCAACCCGCGATCAGCGGCAGATAGACGGAGCCCGAAGAGGACGCCTGGGGCGAATTTGCGATCTTGTTTCCTGGAGTTGCCATTTCTTCTTGACTATACCGTATTCGGTCAAGAGGCTGAAGGCGGTACTGTCTGCTCTGCACATCCCTCTCCACAAAAAGGGATTCAACCCGACCTTCACCCCACTCCGATTTGAGGTCCTGCACTCCGACCTGCTCCGCGCCCACTCAAATCTTGACTTTAGCCCTGGAATTGCAGGCAAGAGTGCAACAACTACAGAGTAGAATTGGGGCTACGTTGCGGTCCGTCTCGCCGGGCTTTTGTCCGTGACCGTCCGCAAACTTCAGGAGTGACGCCGAGCATGAAAAATCTGGCGGAGCAAGCCCGAGCTTTTGCCGCGCAGTTGCTGGCTCTGGCCGCTGCTCTGCCCGCGGATGCGGACGTGCAGCGGGTCGGCGCAGCCCTGTGCAAGATTGCCGCGGAAGCCGATAGCTTCATGATTCTGGCGGCTTGTGGGGATTTTCGTTCCGATCATCCCTTGCTGGTTGACCGTCTGTTGGGTGAAGCAGAGCAAAAGACCAGCTCGGGCGAAGCGCGGGCAGTGTTACTGCTGCACTGTGAGGATGGCTCGCTGCTGGCGCTGGGTCCGCAGGGACCTGTCTACCGGGAGAACCCGAGTAGTGGGATCGTCCAGCATGGCAATGGAATTCAGTCACAGCTGTGCCAGGCGCTCTCCCATTTGATTCTCGACCCAGAGAACAAAAATAATTCCATCCTGGCTTATAGCAAGGGCCATGGCACGGCTCAGGACGGAGCCAGCGAATCTGTAGCTGGTTTTCTTAACCGGTCCGACGCCATTCTCTGGATCTTTCGTGAGATTGCGGCAAACGGCATCGAGCGTCCGGTCGAGTTACAGGTCTTTATCGAACCGGAGGACGGAGTCCTTTGGGGTTCGAGCCCATCGGCGACCCGACTACTGCGCGAGGTGCCGAAACAAACCCTGCTCAATGACCGTCTTGCGCAAATGAGTGAAGCTGTCGAGCAGTTGTGCTGGTCGGATACAGTTCGAAACCAGCTACTGCTCCACGCCGTGGCGAGTTGCGAACGCTGGTGGTCGATGCTGGCCGAGTTTTTCGCAGGAAAAGCAGAAGCGATGCACGGCGATACGGAAAAACTTCCCCGGCAACTGGCTGAGTTGCGAGCCCACCGGAAGAAATGCCAGATCGAGCTGCAGCGCTGGGAAGGACGCTGGGCGGATCCAGCGAAATGGCTGACCGTCAGCGAGGCGCAGGACGATCTTCCTTCTGAGTTGCAGGAACAGTTGTCGAAGCTGCGCGCCGAAGACATTGCTCTGGCCAAAGAACTACTGCACCGACAGCGGGAAGAGATACGCTGCCGCGAAGAACAACGCTATGTCGAACACCGCCGCGAAGAAGCTGTTCGGAATCTTGAAGATCTCAAGCAGGAAACAGGCCGGTCCGTGGAAGAGTGCCAGAACTTCGAGCGGGAAACCAGGTTGGCCCAACTGGCGTGGGAGCAGTGGCGCGCTGAACAGCAGCTTTTGACGCAGCAGGCGGCTTCGCTGATCCGGCGCGAAGCTGATCAGGCGGAGAAGGTCAAAGAGTTCCCACATCTTGTATTTCGTACTGTGAAGAAGGGCGCGCTCGCCAGCGACAAGCAGATTGCGGAGCTGCGCGCCGTGTCGCGCTTGCAGCGGTGGCCGGTACAGGCGAGTGTAGACGGGCTGGCGGCGATTGTTGCGGTTTCGGCAGCAGCAGAGGCGCTGGAGCATACGATCGCTGAGCTGGGCGGTGATGCCGGTGCTGAGGCGAGCATCATGGCGCTGCGCAGTTGTAGGAAGAGTTGCGAATCTCTGGCCCGCTTGCAGACTACGGCTGGCCTGGATGAACGGCTGCGCCTCCAAAGAAGGGTGCTGGCGCGGCAGGTGCGGGCGGCGGCGGCACAGGTAAGGAATTATTCTGAAGTCCTAAAGGCTCTGGATGCGGCGGCGACCCGCGTACCGCTAACCGAAGTGTGGAGAGAACTTCGGCTGCAGACGCAGCCGGAAAACGCGCTGGTGCGCTTTGCCGAAGGGATCGCCGGCTGGCTCTGCCACGGCGACGGAGCGGCAGCTCGGGCCGGCCGTGCCCTGGCCGCGATTCAGCCCAGCGCAGAGGCCTTGTCAGAGGTTCTGGCCTTCGTCGAACAGCAAGGTGGCGAGCGCCAGGAAGAGTTTTTTGCGGCGGTTCTTGAAGGTGATCTGGCAATAAAGCGAATCGTGCTGCGCAGCGCGCCACGCTCTTCAGATGCTTACCGACGCGCGCTGTTGGAAATAGGCTACGAATTGATGACTACAATCGAGACGGGAAGCGCTATCTATGAATGATCAGACAATCAAAGACGAGGTGCTGGAAGCCGAAAGCGTTATTCGCGGACTGGCCCAGCGCATGAGGGAAGCCGACGCGGCGGTACGGACAGCGGAATCAGCTCGCCTGGGTATGACGCAGGCTGGCGAAGCGATGTTGGCGTCTTCTGCCCAAATGGAACAGTTGAGCAAAAAGACCCAGGAGGCCATCGACCGCGCCGAGCAGGCCACTCAGGATCTGGTCCGCCACAGCCACGAGTCACTGACGGAAGTTGCAACCAGTATGAGCCGCGAAGCCGAGAGCCTGCGTGAAGTTCGCACAGAACTAGGCGCTGCGGCGGCGATGGCATCGGCCGCGGCCACGGCAGCCAACGAAAAGGCCGGCACTTCGACGGCGGTGCTGGAATCACTCTGCGCCCACCTGCCCATCCAGGTGAGCGAGGCTTTGGACCGCGTGGCGGCAAGCATCTCCACCGAGATCGGCAACGCCCGCACGGCCAGCGAGACCCTGCACGCGCACCTGGAGTTTGCCAAAAATGAGATACAGGTCGGCATGGAGCACTACGATAAAGTGCTCAACGAACTGCACGGCGAACTGCAGAAGATCTTCGCTACGGTTGAGTTGGTCAACGCTACCCTGCAAGCTCGGCTCCAGGAATCCCGCGTCAAAGCCGCCAGCCAGATGACCACCATCGAGAGCAACCTGATGGCCCGCGCCGAGGCTACGGATACCAAGGTGACCTGGATGCTCGTCTTCCAGATTGCAGTTTTGATAGCCACCGTCGCATCGGTCGTAATCTCGGCCAAAGTGATGATGCGCTAGAGCAAAACCAGAGTTGCTGCATCTGATGAGCACTCCGGAAGGTCGACATTCGCTCCACCCCTGCGACAAAGACCCGTCGCTGGGGACCCTGGGGTGAAGCTCGCGCCGACTTGAGTGATTTGGTTTCGGAATACATCCACTCCGGTTTTGCTGTAAATTCGCCAAAAGGGGGTATTCATGCTCCCCCAAAATGTGTATGTACGTAGGACACTATTTCGCGCAATGTCAATACTAGAGTCCATCCAGAGTTACTTTCTCCGGAGGGCTTTTTCAGAAAGGTCGTCGCTCCCTGATGGCCGCCTCGACTTAAGTAGTTCGGTTTCAGGGTACTTCAACTCGATTTTTGCTGTAGATGGTTGCACAAGAAAGAAACCGCGGATATGGATCCACTGCAATCATCGCACAGGCCTGGAAGACGTGAAGCTTCCGTTCGGGCCGACGAGGCGCACATGCTGAACGAGAGAGCATTGAAAGACAACCTGCAACTGCTCTTCACCCACGATGAAGCCCGCCGTCGCGATCCGCGGTTGGATTTGCGGGCTCTGTGCGGGGGGATTACTCAGTTTCTGGACATTGTCTGCCTGAGTGCCGCGGCGACCCTTACAATTGCCTTTTTCTACTTCGACCTGACTGCGCATGGCGTGGAAGCGTTGCTGGCGTTGCGCTTCACGACACAGAAATTGTTAATAGGATGTGGCTGCTGGATCAACTGGTCAGTTAGTCTGTGGGCGGTGGGTCTTTATGGTCCAAAGCAGCATCGCACAGTGGGCCAGTTGATTCCCCCTTTGTTGTTTGGCACCACGCTCTGTACCTTCGTTATGTCTATCTGCCTGTTTCTCCGCCATCCCGGTGTCAGCATCTGGCGTCCAGTTGCATTTTTCTGGGTAGTCGCGGCTGGATCGCTGATATTGGAGCGGTCAGGAATCCTGCTCTATGCCCGAGCTATAAAGCCTCGTTATCGGGTACACCGCCGTGCCTTGATTGTGGGCAGCGGCCGCCGCGCCAGGCAACTGGTCGCCGACCTGCAACAAAACGAGGATTTCATCTACGAGATTCTCGGGTTCATTGACTCTGAACCGCAGCCCGGCGCTGACTTTATTGAGGTTCCCACCCTGGGAACCGTGGACGACCTGGAACAGATCCTGATGCGCGAGAGTATCGACGAGGTCTTCATCGCCCTGCCGGTGCGCTCCAAATACGATCAGATTGTCAGCACCATCGGTATCTGCGAATGTGCCGGCGTGCAATCGCAATATCTGGCCGATCTCTTCCCCACCCGCGTGACCAAACGCCGCGTGGCCGAGGGAACCGACATGGAGCGCGTGGCGCTGCACATGGTTCACTCCGACAGCCGACGCTATATCAAGTACGCCATTGACCTTTTTGGTTCGTTTTTTGGGCTGATTGCATTGATTCCGGTATTTTTGCTGATCGCACTGGCCATCAAGCTGACCAGCAAGGGACCGGCATTCTTTAGTCAGGCCCGTTATGGCCTGAACAAGCACCAGTTCCAAATGTACAAGTTCCGCACCATGGTTGAAAACGCCGAGGCTCAGCAAGCTGATTTGGAGCACCTGAATGAGACCGGCGGTCCGGCCTTCAAGATCAAGGACGACCCGCGCATCACCACCGTGGGCCGCTTCCTGCGCCGCACTTCACTCGACGAGTTGCCGCAGTTGCTCAACGTGCTGCTGGGTCAGATGTCACTGGTGGGTCCGCGTCCGCTGCCAATGCGTGACGTGAACCTGATCACCGAACCGAGCCTGATGCGGCGCTTCAGTGTGAAGCCGGGTATGACCGGCCTGTGGCAGGTGAGCGGACGCAGCAACACCGACTTCAAGGCGTGGATCGCGCTGGACCTGCACTACATCGACCACTGGACACCGGGGATTGACATCGAGATTCTGCTGCGCACCGTCCCAGTCGTGCTGCGGGGAACGGGGGCGGTGTGAGCCAAGCGCCCCTGGCGCAGTCTCAAGTCGCGCTCCGTGTTGCCGTCTTCCACGATAACTTTGCCCAGATGGGCGGAGCCGAACGGGTAGCGGAGGCGCTGCACCGCTGCTTCTCTCAGGCCGACCTGCTCACTACCCTCTCCATTCCCGAACGGCTGACTCCCTACCTGCAAAGCCAGAAGCCGCGCACTACATGGATGCAGTGGTTGCCCGCTAAAACCCGGCTCTTTCGCCACTACTTTCCGCTATATCCCCTGGCCGTTGAAGGTGTAAACCTCAAGGCATACGATCTGATCGTGACCAGTTGCTTCGGCTACGCCAAGGGCGTGCGCAGACGGCGCAAGGATTCGGTGCATGTTTGCTATTGCCACAATCCCATGCGCTGGGTGTGGCGAACGGCGGACTACATCGCCCGAGAGCGCATGGGCTGGCTCAAGCGGACGCTGCTGCTGACCCTACTGAAACCACTCAAAATGTGGGAGATGCGCGCAGCTCGGCAACCCAACCTGTTCATCGCCAATTCGAAGGTGGTCGCCCAACGGCTCAAGGACGCCTTTGGCGTAGAGGCCGAAGTGATCAGCCCGCCAGTTGAAACAGCGCGCTTTCACATCTCGGAAGGCCCCAAGGATTACTACCTGGTTCTCTCCCGCCTGGTCCCTTACAAGCGAATCGATCTGGCGGTGCAGGCCTGCACCAAGCTCAACCTGCCGCTCTACGTCATCGGCGATGGTCCCGACAGACCGCGTCTGGAAGCGATGGCCGGCCCAAGCGTGAAGTTTCTCTTGCGGCAGAGTGACGAGGCGGTCAATGAGTACATGAGCGGCTGCAAGGCGCTGCTCTTTCCTGGCGAAGAAGACTTCGGTATCACCCCGCTGGAGGCCAATGCGACGGGCAGGCCCGTGGTTGCTTTTCACGGTGGCGGAGCAACCGAGACTATCGTGGATGGCTTCAATGGCGTTTTCTTCGACCAGCCCACAATTGCATCGATATGTTCCGCCATTGAGCGGCTGGAATCCATGCATTGGGAGCCGGAAGCGATTCGCGCCCATGCGGAAAAGTACGATATTGCGGTCTTTCAGCGGCGAATTCTGGCCGCTTTGCGCAAAGCATCGCCAAAGCTCGACTCCCTGCCCTGCCCAATCCCCGCCGTTATCGTGGAAGGCACTGGCAAATAGCGATTTAGCACTACATTACGCTGGTCTTTTGTTAAGCTGATCTAGAGCATTTTCGGAGATAGTTTGTGCCTTATGAATGCCTTGTAGGTCGTCGCTCCCTGTTGGTCGCGCTTACCTGAGAGTATGGCTCAGATCTACGGTATCCCGAAAACGCTAAGGCAAAAACGTGCTGTATTTGCGTTTCAATTCCATTTCCAGTTGTGATTTATGCCCTGCATCATCAGTTGCAGGCGGCATTCAGCGATCAGGCCATGGGATGAAGCGAGACAGGCGGGGAGAGGACGGGCGGCAGAGTTGAGCGCGGAAAGCAAATCCGGGGTCTCCGCACGCGATTTCGTCGAGACGTTTTTCCGCCACAAGCACATCGTGCTGGCGACCATGCCCGCGATGGTGGTGTTGGTGGCTCTCTTTGTGCTCATCTCCAGCAAACGCTATGAGTCGGAGATGAAGATCCTGGTGCAGAACTCGCGCAGCAACATCGTGATCTCCGCCGAGAACAACACAACCACCATGGTCAATGATGTGACCGAGCAGCAGATCAACTCCGAAGTCGAGATCCTGCATTCGCACGACGTGCTCGACGTGGTGGTCGATCCGGACTGGAACAGCAAGCCGGTCGGTGACCGCACTACGGAAGAGATCCGCAAGCACAATCGCCTGGTTTCCTTGCTGGAAGGTCGGCTCGATACAGCCTCCGGCCGCAAATCGAATCTCATCTCCGTCGCCTACCAGGGCACATCGCCCCAGGAGAGTCAGGAGACGCTGCAGCATCTGGCCAGCGCCTTTCTCACCGAAGATCGCCTGATGCAGCGGCCCTCCGGCGCATCCAAGTTCTTCGTACAGGAGGCGGAAAACTATCGCCAGGCCTGGAACGACGCCTCGCAGAAGTTTGTCGACTTCCAGGAGAAAAACGAAGTTGTCTCGCTGCCCGATCAGGAAGCGGCCGTGGAGAAGGACATCTTTGCCCTGCAAGCGCAACTGCGGCAGATGGATGTGAGCCTCAACGAACTGGAGGGCCGGCTGCTGGAGAGTTCCATTCAGTTGCAGGAGACGCCGCAGCGCGAAGTAACCATCCAGAAATCGGTTCCCAACCAGGAGGCAGCACAGCAGCTCAACACCCTGATGGTGACACTCGAAAACAAGCGCACCGCGCTGCTGACCCAGTTCAAGCCCAACGACCGCGCCGTGCAGGAAGTGGAGAAGCAGATCGACCAGACCCGCGCAGCGCTGGACGTTGCCGGCCGCACCGCGGCACAGGAGCAGAGCACCGACGTCAATCCCTCCTGGGAGTTGATCCGCGGCCATAATCTGCAAGACCAGATCAGCCGCAAGGCGCTGGTGCGGCAACGCGCCACCGCGCAGCGGCAGTTGGCTAGCCAGCAGGCGGAGATGACCCGGCTGCAGACGCTCAGCGTGGAGTATAACCTGCTCAAAAGCAAGGCCGACGACCTGAAGGAGAACTACCAGCTCTACACCCAGAAGCGCGATCAGGCGCAGATCGAAGACAAAATGGACGCGCAGCAACTGCTGAATGTGACCATCGCCGAGCATCCCACCTTCTCGTATATCCCGGTCAGTCCCAAGCCAATACGCAGCCTGGTGCTGGCGCTGGTGACAGGCCTGTTTTTGAGTTTTGGACTGATCTATGTGGCGGAGTTGAGCCGTACCACGGTGGTAACGCCGCGAGAGTTGGAGCTGGCCTCCAGCGGACCTGTGCTGGCGACGGTGCCACTGATGCAGACCGAGGGTCCGGCACCCTCCTCGCGCAACTACCATACCGCGGTGTATAACGTATCGGACCTGGAGCATCTGCTTCGCAATCACGCATTACCACCTAGGCTGGCAGAGGAGCGCTTTCTTGATGATGATCCGCCCTTCATCCATTAGGCACCCTGCCTCGGAGGTACTGAGCGACGGCCTGCTGCAGCAGGTCTTTCGCATGTACAGCCACGAGCGGGGAACGGGCCTGGTGGTGGCGCTGACCGCGGTGGACAGGCAGTCTGGAGTGAGCTTCATTACCCAGGCGCTGGCCGAGGAGTTGGGCAACGACAACGGCGGCAGCGTGGTCTGCCTGGACAGCCGCACCTTGATCGAGATCGGCACCCTCTATGTGGAGGATGCGCTCTCGCGTACGGCAATCTCCGGTTCGACCCTGGCGGCGGGCGATGAAGCAGCCATTACGCCGTGGTGCGACAGCTACAGCCAGCGCAAGGCGATTCTGGAGCAGCTTCGCTCCCGCTACCAATACACTCTGGTGGACTGCCCTTCGCTGAATGAATCGCCCGATATTTTGGGCATCGCCGACCTGGTGGACGGCGTGGTGCTGGTGATCGAGGCCAACCGTACCCAGGCGCGGCAGATTGCGGTACTGGAGCAGACGATTCAGGCGGTGGGAGGCACGATCTTTGGCAACGTCCTCAACAAGCGCGCCTACTTCATTCCCGACTGGCTCTATTCGCTGCTGGGCAAATTCAGCATTTGATCGAATGGTGAAGATGATGAATGCAGGTCAATCGACGAGTCGGACGCAGCGCTGGATCTTGCTGCTGTTGTGTACCGTTGTGTGCGCGCTCGCGCTGGTCGCGCCGCTCCACGCCGACGACCAGATGCACAACCGGCCGCGCTACACGCTGCAGGCTGGGGACGTGATCGAGCTTGCCTACCGTTTTACTCCGGATTTCAGCCAGACCGTGACCATCGAGCCGGATGGCTACGTCACGCTCAATTTGGTGGGCTCCATCAAGATCTCCGGTCTGACGCTGGATGAAGCCCGCGACCTGATTCTCAAAAAGGCCAGCGAAAAGCTGAATGCACCCGAGCTGAATATCGTGCTCAAGGAGTTTCAGCAGCCCTCGGTGGTGGTGGCCGGCGAGGTACAGAAGCCGGGCAAATTCCCTATCCACGAAGGAATGACTGCACTTCAGGCCATTCTGCTCTCCGGCGGATTTCTGGATAGCGCCAAGTCGGGTCAGGTGATTCTCTTCCGCCGTATCGACAGCGACACCGCCGAAGTCAAGATTCTCAAGCTGGGAAAGATCAAGAAGAAGATCGATCTGGAGCACGACCTGCGTCTGGAGGCAGGCGACATGATTCTGGTGCCACGCGACAAAATTTCCATCGTCTCTCGTTACCTGAAGCTGGCCAACATAGGCATGTACCTGAATCCTCTTCAAACCCCTCTCCCCTGACACCACCTGCGGTGGGGCCAATGCCTTCGGTTGGCCCGCGCCTAGAAAAAAGGCGCGGGGTGTGGGTTGTTGGTACTTGAAGAAGTAATAACTTGGCGGAAAGGCGGGACGGTGGCAAGACTGGTCTTTTATAGCCACACAGCTTCGGTAAGCGGCGCCGAAGTGGTATTGCTGTCGATCCTGCGCGGTCTGGACCGCAACCGCTTTATGCCTGTTGTGCTCTGCCCGGAAGGCGCACTGAGTTTGGCTTGCACTACAGAGCAGGTCGAGTGGGTCGCGGTTCCCGAGGTGAAGGCGCGTTTTACCCGCAATCCCATCCGGCTGTGCGGCTACTTGTGGAGTCTGGCGGCATCGACGCTTTTCATTCGCCGCGTGCTGCGCCGGCAAAAGCCCGATCTGGTTCACGCCAACACCCTTCGCGCCGGGCTGGTAGCCAGCATGGCCACACTGGGAATGGGCGTACCAGTTCTGTGGCACATCCACGACATTCTGCCCAGTCACGCATTCACCACATTGATTCGCGGAATGGCAAAGAGACTGAATATGATCTCTCTTTTGGCCGTCTCGCAGGCCACGGCCAAAAGCTTTCGCGGCACCGGCAAAAAAGCACTGAACAAACCCGTTGAGGTGGTCTATAACAGCGTCGATGTGGACCGTTATTTTCCGGATGCAGTGGCGAGGGAGCGGATGCGCCGTGAGCTTGGACTGCGCGAAGATCAAATTGCAGTCGGCGTCGTCGGTCAGATCACTCCGCGCAAAGGGCTGATCGAGCTGGTAGAGGCCTTCGCACAGATCTATGCGCGGATGCCTCAGGCCGTATTGGTGCTGGTGGGTGAGGCGCTCTTCAACGAAGCAAACCTGGTCTATGCGCGGCAGATCAGGGAGCGCGTCGAGCAACTGGACCTCACTCGGCAGGTGTGGTTAGTAGGCGCCAAGAAAGATATAGCCGCAGTGATGAACGCCGTCGATCTGCTGGCACAGAATTCGCTGGTCGAGCCACTGGGCCTCGCCCTGATGGAGGGCTTTGCCTGCGGACGCACCGCGGCAGCCACTGGCGTGGATGGCGTGTTGGAAATTATCGACGACGGCCGCACCGGACTGCTTGCCCCCTTAGGCGACACCGCCGAACTGGCGCGCAAGATCGAGGTGCTGATCAACCAGCCAGAGTTACGAGCGCGAATGGGCGAAGCCGCGCGGCAAAAGATGATCGAAGGCTTTACACCGGCACAGCAAATGCGCCAGATGCACAGCCTCTATGAACGCCTGGTCCGTCCAGCCAACCGAGCGAAAACAGAGAGACCGCAGTGAGCGATCCCGACAAGAACCTTAGCGACGAAACCAATGTAGTCTTTGAAGCTCTGGAGGCGGATCACATGCCACCCGCAGGCAAGCGCATCAGCGCTGCCGGCGCAGTGGCGCAATCCGTATGGGCCAAGCTCTTCATTGTCGGCATCAACGCCTCGACCGGCATTCTGACGGCGCGCAACCTGATGCCCGCGGGGCGGGGCGAACTGGCCGCCATGACGCTGTGGCCGGTCTTTCTGGGCAGCGCGCTGACCTTGGGAATGCCCAGCGCTCTGACCTATCAGATGCGCAGCCAGCCAGAGCGTCAGGCGCGACTGGTGGGCGCGGCGCTGCTCATTGCCGTGCTGTGCAGCATTGCTGCCATGGCGCTGGGTGGAGTCCTGGTTCCCTTCTGGATTCATCAATACTCGGCTCAAACCATCTACTTTGCGCGCATCTTCCTCTTCAGTTGTCCCTTTGCCTCGATCGTGCTGGTGGGACGCGCGGCGTTGGAATGCGACGGCAACTTTACCGCCTCGAACAAGCTGCTGGTGGTTTCTCCGGCATCGACATTGTTGTTGTTGATCGTGTTGGCTCTGACCCATACCATGACCCCGGTCCGTGCGGCCTTTGCGTATGTGCTGGTGGGCATTTTTCCGGTGATCTGGCTGTTGATGCTGTTGGGTAAGCGCTTCAAGCCCACGCTGCAAAGCCTGCGCGCTTCAATGGCGCTGCTGTTTTCCTATGGCATTCGCTCTTATGGCATCGACCTTTGCGGGGCCATGGCGCTCTATGTGGATCAGGCGCTGGTGGTGCGGGTGCTCACACCCTCGATGATGGGCCTCTATGTTGTGGCGCTGAGCCTGTCGCGCATGTTGAACGCCTTCCATACCTCGGTGGTCATGGTGCTCTTTCCACTGGCGGTGAGTCAGAGCCCGGAGACCATCCGCGATATGACCGGACGGGCCACGCGCATGAGCACGCTGCTGACTACGCTGGGTGGACTGTGCGTAATGCTGCTCGGGCCTGTGCTCCTCACGCTGCTTTATGGCCGGGAGTATCGCGGGGCGCTGGTTGTTCTGGACGTTCTGGTGGTCGAGGTGATTCTCTCCGGAGCGACACTGGTGCTTTCACAAGCCTTCATGGCGCTGGGCCGGCCGGGGGTGATCACCATCCTGCAGGTAACTGGTTTAATGCTGAGCGTGCCGTTGATTCTGGTGCTGACTCCGCGGCTTGGTATTCTGGGTGCGGGACTCGGTCTTCTCATTTCTACAACGGCACGGTTGCTCTTTGTGCTGATCTGCTTTCCGGCCTTTGTGAAGCTGCGCGTTCCCGATATTCTGCCCCGGGTCTCCGATCTGCTCTTTTTGAAAGGTATTTTGCTCAAGCGTCTGTGCCGGCAAAGAGCCTCATAGTGAGACCTCAGGTGTTATCAGTGGGAAAGGTGAGTCAAGTGTCTCCGCGTCCACTTCATATCTTTGTCTTGCACGGATCCGATCTATTTACGGATTACCTTCCCCACGGCGATGGACGAGCGGCCTATAACTTCGTCACCCGCATTGCCGGCAAAGGACATCATATCTATGTTGCCACCCAGCGCGCGGAGTTACGCCAGCCACTGCCCCCCAATGTTCATTTGACGGTGATCGAGTCGCGCTTTTCCAACCCGCTTCTGGTGCGGCTCGATTACATGCGGCAAGTGCGCCAGCTGTTGCGTCAACTTAGCCGTACTGTGTGCTTCGACTTGATCCATCAGCTCAATCCGGTTTTCACCGGATTGAGCCTTGCCGCCTTCGACAGCCCTCTGCCGTTGGTACTGGGCTTCTACGTGCCGCACTGGCTAAGAGACCCGGAGACGCTGTCATCAACTGCAACCCTTCGCGGCCGCACCACGGGTTGGTTTCGAGATCGGCTGGCCGCAGTGCAACAGCGCTTTGCCTGCATCCTGTTACTGACCACGCCCGCGGCGCTAAAGCGCATTCCCAACCCCAGCGCCGTCGGCGACAAGATCCGCTATCTGGGGCAGGGTGTCGATATTGATCTCTTCTCTCCTGTTCCCGAACAGGAGTTGGAAGCGCGATTGGCCGAGGAGCACAAGCACCCCTCGGTTCTCTTCCTGGCAAACATCTCGGAGCGCAAAGGGATCTTTACACTTTTGTCAGCCATGCAATGTGTTCTGGAACAGTTGCCGCTGGCCCGGCTGCGCATTGCCGGAAGCGGTCCGGATCTGGAGAGGGTGATGGCCACCGCGCGCCAACTTCGCATTGAAAACCAGGTGGATTATCTTGGTCAGCAGGAACACGCCGCCACTGCCGAGCTATTCCGACAAAACGCTGTCTACTGTCTACCCTCCTTCGGCGAGCCCTTTGCCACCTCAGCGCTGGAAGCAATGAGCTGCGGCAGAGCACTGGTGATTACCGACTCTGGCGGCTTGCCCTATCTGGTGCCGGAAGAAGGCAGCCTGCGCATACCCAACGGCGATGTCAAAGCGCTTGCCACAGCCTTGCTTGAGCTGCTGCGCAATCCGAAGCGCCGTACTGACATGGGTGCTGCCAACCGGCGCAATGTGCTGGAGAAACGAACCTGGCCTAAAATCATTGCTGAACTTGAAGCCATTTATTACGAGATACTCCCCGCGGAGATACAGGGATGATCCGTCTCGCAATTGTTCTGCTGGCAACGCTTGTCGCTCTCTTCCTTTATTGGCGGAAGCCGATGGCCTACGTCAGCTTTACACTCTGGGTCTGGTTTCTGGTCCCATTGGTGCGCCGCCTGATCGACTGGAAGATCGGCTGGGCAGAGCCAAATTACGTTCTGCTGACCCCGCTCCTTGTCTCTTCGGTCAGCGCCCTGGCGTTTCTTGTACCCAACCGCAACAGACCCATGCGGATTCTGCCTACCTTCTTTCTCTGCACGCTGGCGATCATCTACGGCTTCGCTATTGGTTTGCTGACTCATCCCTCGGCCGAAGCGGTCTACGGCCTCTTCAACTGGATGGCGCCAATTCTCTTCGGAATGTATCTGGCGCTCAGTTCACGGGACTACCCGCGATTGCGCCGCTGCATCGAGCACAACATCACCGCCGGCGCGGCCTTCATGGGCATCTACGGCATCTACCAGTTCCTCACCGCTCCCGCATGGGATACCTTTTGGCTGGAAAACATCTCCGAAGGCCTGATCGATCCCAGCTTTGGTCAGCCATCTCCATTCAAGATCCGCGTCTGGAGTTCGCTCAACGGCCCCGGCCCTTTTGCCAATGTGATGCTGGCGCTGCTGCTGCTGTTGTTTGTCAGCAAGGTGCGGCTGAAACTGCCCGCCTCTATGTTGGGCTACGTTGCGCTGATGCTCTCCGTTGTTCGCACGGCGTGGCTGGACTTCGGGCTGGGGTTCTTGCTGCTGATGCGCGGTGAGCGGCCCTCGCGCATCCTCAAACTGCTGGCTGCGGCTGGGGTGATTGCCATTGTGCTGGTCCCCGTGGTGCAGAGCCCCAACCTGGCGCCGCTTCTGGGCAGCCGCTTCAGGAGTTTCTACAATCTGCATCAGGACGAGAGCTTTCGCGAACGCCAAGAGATGTACAAGGTCATCGGCGCTATCATTGAGCACGATCCCTTTGGCCATGGCCTGCTCAATACCGAAATCGATCACAATCTGGTCGTCGATAGCGGCATCTTGATTATGCTTCTGCAACTGGGGTGGGTGGGTACGGCGCTGTACGGCATCGGAGTCTTGACCTTTCTGATCAAGCCTTCCGGCAATGTTCACGTTCCGATAGACACCGGCTCGGGGCCACCAGAAAAGCCTGGTGCAATTGCCACTGCGACGCACTATGAAGAAGATCGAATGCCCCTTGCAACCAGGTCTGTATGCATTGCATATCTGGCGCAACTGGTGGGTGGCCTGATCTTTGTCAGCGCTTCCGGCATGATCTTCTGGATGTGCATGGGGATGGCCTCTTGCGCCGCACACTGGCAGCAACTGCAACAAGAAGGCGCAGCAACGCCCGAGCCTCTGCGGCGCAAATTGAGAGCGCTCTGAGCAAAACCAGAGCCTGTGTATCTCGGAACAAATCACTCAAGTCGGTGCGACCATCAGGGAGCGACGACCTGCCAGAAAGCAAATCAGGATAAATTAACTCTGGTTTTGCTCTAGCGCAACCGCACAACCGTCACCCGGTCGTTGACGGAAAGATCGACGGATGTACCGTGCTGGGTCAGCAGTGTGTTCAGCGTACCGTCGTCTTCGAAACGAGAGATAGTGATTTCGCGTTCGCCTGGCCAGCGGGCTTGCAGCCGCACGTTCTGAACAGGCAGTTCCACCTTGCGATCCACATCGTAGCCTTGTTGCTCAAGCCAAAGCAGCAGATAGAACTCGCCGTTGCGCTTGTTGATGAGCATGTGGTGCAGAGTGGACGGCGCGCCGGTCAATTGTAAATTCAGGTTGCGATAAATGGTCGCGCCGGCCGGTTCATCCAGCATGTGCAGCAACGAGCGCACCGCGATAAAGGCCGGCTTCGGCTCGAAGTCGCTTCGGCACAGCCCATAGCGATCATGTACACCCTGCGCGGGAATCTCCGTATCCAGCAACTCGTAGAGATAGGTGCGCTCGATGCCGTGGAGATATTGTTCCAGCAGCAGGCGAACCATATAACGCGCGGCAATATTTTCCGGAATCCCCTGGGGCAGGGCGGGGTCCATCACATAGCCGGTTTCGGTGGTCCACAGCAGCTTTCCGGGCCATGCCTGATGGGCGAGGCGCAGTTGGTATTCATAGGACCCATAACCGTTGTCGCCCCATCCAGCCGTACCCGGATTGCGTCCCGACCAGTAGTTGTGCAGGTTGCCCAGCGTACCAGAAGGCGTGATCCCCACCGCCATGGTGAAGGAGTTGGGCTGGGTCAGCGAGGGCGCAACAAGAAGAAGCTTCTCGTGAGTTGCTACAGGCTCCAGGGCAGACATCGCGGCATCCAGCCTCATCAGCCAGTCGACGCCGCTTTGATCGAGTTCATTGGGGCCCTCGATGGCCTCCATGACGCCGGGAATGCGGCGGGGAAAGGCGGCCAGCTCGGATTCTGGCTGACCGGGAGCGCCAATCAGATCGACCTTGAATCCGTCTCTCCCCAATGCGTTGAGGCGGTCATAATAAGGCTGCCACTGGGTCAGCACCAGGCCATCGCGAAGGTGATGCACACCTAGATCGCGCAGCGCCCGCTCCACCTGGGGGAAGTCCGCATAGGCCGTGTCCTGATAGTGCAGATGGATGTTGACGCCAACGCTTTCAACAAAGTTGGAGGCAGGGGTTGCCTCCTCCGCTGCCAGGGGGAGACGGACTATCAGCGCGCAACCGCACAGCGCGATGGGAAGCCAGCGAAGAAGCTTGGACATGTGGAACCTTCCTTGACTGACAGACGAGTCTATACAGACTATGCCGCGGGCAGCACCTTGCGATAGACCTCTTCCAGTCGGGGAACAACCACTTCCCAGGAAAACTGCTCTTCAGCCCACTGGCGATTGAAGAGGGCCATGCGTAGCCGCTCCTCAGGATCGCGCAACAAGCGCAGCAGTGCAGCAGCCAGAGCCTCGCTGTCGCCCACCGGTACGTGCACGCCGCCTTCAGGACGCACTGTGTGCTTGTAGCCGCCCTCATCGGTCACCACCACGGGACGACCGCAAGCCATGGCTTCCAGCACCGCCATTCCAAATGGCTCGCCCAATGACGGCGAACAAAGCAGAGCAGACTGGCGATACAACTCCACCGCGATGGAGCGGGGTTGCGCGGGCCTAAACTCGATCTGTCCGGCTACGGGTGAATTGAGGGCGATCTGCTTCACCTGCTCGGCCTGATCGCCATTGCCCACAACCAGCAGCTTGCAGTTGGGCATCTCGCGGCCTACAGTTTTAAAGGCTTCCAGTGTCTCAAAGATCCCCTTGCGCCGGGCCAGACTGGCCAGATAGAGAATCGTGGGATGCTGCTGCTCCTCGGCCAGATGAGCAGGATCAAGCCAGTTCTCCGCGGGAGAGTAGCGCTGGGTGTTAGTGCCGTAGGGAAGCAGGTGAACTCGATCTTGCAGTGCTTCGTAGTGGGTCAGTTGGTTACGCGCCGAGGGGGTGGTGATTAGAATTGCCGCAGCCTGCTTCTGCTGGATATGGCAAACAACTCCGCGCAGCTTGCGCAGCCCAGCACGCAGCAGGCGAAAGCGCGAAGTGATGGCGTGGGGGTCGTTGGCCCAACGCGCCGCATAGCTACCCAACACGATGGGCAGACCCAAGTCCGCAACTCCCAGACTCAGCCCGATAGAGACCGGGTTGAGCTGATGGATCACATCGAAGTGCTCGGTGCGCATTAACCGCTTCAGCAAAAACCGGCAGCGCAGCAGATATTCCACGCGTTGCAAGAGAGGACTCTTGAGGCGCGTTGCGATGGGGTGCAAGGTAATGTTGGGGTGCAGAGGATTCTTCAAATCTACCTGCGCTGTGGCCACGTGCAGGCAATGTTCGCGCTCCGCCAGCCGGGAGATGAACTCATAAGCCACCAGACCATCCCCATGCGGCCGATTGTCGGTCAGGAGCTCGGAACTGTGCGAGATGAAAATGGTGAGCGGCCGCATGGCGATCATTCTAGCAGTTTTGGAGAATTCCACTCCCTTTAGGAAAATCTGCATCTTGCCCCCTTCTGGCCGCGCATGTTTGACTGGTTGGCGAAGGTATCTATGACTTACATCCTTGCACTGGACCAGGGAACGACCAGTTCCCGCGCTATCCTCTTCGATCAGGCGGGCGCAATCGTCGCTGTCGCCCAGCACGAGTTTCAGCAGTTCTATCCCCAGGCGGGATGGGTGGAGCATGATCCGGTCGAGATCTTCACCAGCCAGTTGAGCTGCGCCGTCGAGGCGCTGAGCAAGGCTGGAGCAGTCCCTAAAGATGTAGCCGCCATCGGTATCACCAACCAGCGCGAGACGGTGATTGTCTGGGACCGCAAGACCAGCAAGCCCCTCTATCCCGCCATCGTCTGGCAGGATCGGCGCAGCGCGGCGCATTGCAGCAGGTTGCAGGACAGCGGAGCCGGAGAGACCGTCTCGGACAAGACCGGTCTGGTGCTCGATCCTTACTTTTCCGCGACTAAAGTGGCCTGGATTCTGGAGAACGTTCCTGGCGCTCGCGCCCGCGCCGAGCGAGGCGAACTGGCCTTTGGTACCGTCGATAGCTGGCTGATCTGGAACCTGACCCAGGGCCAGCGTCACGTCACCGATGTCACCAACGCCTCGCGCACTCTGCTCTTCAATATCGTCACCGGGGAGTGGGACGCGGAGTTGCTACGGCTCTTCAATATCCCCGCCAGTTTGTTGCCAAAAGTGGTCTGGTCCAGCGAACGTGTGGGTGAGGTGACCAACCCGCTGGGTCTGGGCGGCATCGCCATCGCCGGAATCGCCGGAGACCAGCAGGCAGCCCTCTTTGGCCAACTCTGCTGGAACGCTGGGCAGGCCAAAAACACCTACGGCACCGGCTGCTTTCTGCTGCAAAACATCGGGACTGGCCTGAACGACAACGGGACGGGCTTTATCCGCTCCCGGCACCGGCTCATCACCACCCTGGCCGCCAGCGCCCAACGCCGTTTGGAGTACGCGCTCGAGGGTTCCATCTTCATCGGCGGCGCGGTGGTGCAGTGGCTGCGCGACAACCTCAAGCTGATCGATTGCTCGGCGGATGTGGAGGCTCTGGCTGCCAGCGTTCCCGACACCGGCGGCGTGGTCTTTGTGCCCGCCTTTGTCGGCCTGGGCGCGCCGCACTGGGACCCGCACGCCGGGGGGCTGTTAATCGGACTGCGCCGCGACACCCGGCCAGGGCATATCGCCCGCGCGGCTCTGGAGAGCATCGCCTTTCAAGTGGCTGACGTGCTGGAAGCGGTGCAAGGCGAAACCGCGACCCCGCTCGATGCCCTGCGCGTCGATGGCGGAGCTGCCGTCAATCCGCTGCTGATGCAGTTTCAGGCGGACATTCTGGGAGTCCCTGTCGTTCGACCTCAGGTAACGGAGACTACAGCTTTAGGAGCGGCCTATCTTGCCGGTCTGGCCAGTGGATTCTGGCCGAATGCCGCCGCTCTGGCCACCCAGCGCACTACCGACACTCGCTTCGAGCCGCGGATGGACTCCGCCCAGCGCAACGAGCGCCGTACCCGCTGGCAACAGGCTGTCGAACGCTGCAAGGGGTGGAGCGGGTGAGGGGTCACTCTCTAGCCCCTACTTCTTGGCTCCGTACTTCTCTCCAAAACGCCTCAGTTTGGCCAGCGTGGAGGCTGCTTCGCCGCTATCGATGGCTTCTGCGCCGAGCAGCACGCCGTGCTTCAGGTCGGCAGCAAGCCCAGAAGCCACCAGCGCAGCCGCCGCGTTCAGCAGCACAATATCGCGCCGCGGTCCGGGAATCGCCGTAATCACGTCGTAGAGCAGCGAAGCGTTGGTCTCCACATCGCCACCAGTGAACTGGTCCAGCGTCACCCGTTGCAGTCCGGCCATCTCGGGAGTCACTCGCGCCGCTTTCAACTGCGGTGTGCCGTCCTCGCCCTCGACAATCCGCGCCACCACCGACTCGCCGGTCGTGGTCAACTCGTCGATGCCGTCCGTACCGTGCACGATGAAGGCGCGTTTTGCGCCCAGTGCGGCCAGCGTCCGGCCCACCAGCAAGACCTTGCTGGGCGCCAGCACGCCGATCACCTGCGACCGTGCTCCAGCCGGGTTGGTCAGTGGACCGCAGAGATTGAAGATCGTGCGGAAGCCCAGCGCCCGGCGCAGGGGGCCCACCACCTTCATCGCTGGATGGTAGTGCGGGGCAAAGAGGAACATGAAGCCGGTCTCGCGCAGGCACTCCGCCGCCAGATCCGGAGAGAGGTCGATGGGGACGCCCAGAGCCTCCAACACGTCGGCCGAGCCGCAGCGCGAGGTCACGGCGCGGTTGCCGTGCTTGGCCACCTTCGCCCCCGCTGCCGCAGCCACCAGTGCCGCGCCTGAGGAGATATTGAAGGTCAGCGGGCCGCCGCCGCCGGTGCCGCAGGTGTCGACCAACTCGTCCCGCTCCGCATCGCTGAGGGGAACCGGCGTCATGCGTTCCCGCATGGTTTCGACAAAACCGGCCAGTTCCGGGGCCTGTTCGCCACGGGTGGCCATCACCGCAACCATCGCCGCGATCTCGACCTCGGGCACGCCGCCGTCGAGGACCTCGCGCAGCGCGCCTGCCGCCTGTTCCCTGGTCATTGCCCCGCCGTCCTCGGCGAGCAGCTTCAAATGCTCTTTGAAAGTAGCCATGTCTTCTTTATGGTAATGGTCCGATGCGGGGCTGCCAAAGAACCCCGCAACGTTGCGCGGGGCAAACGCATCAAGAAATAGCGAAGATCGCTCCCTGAGAGAGAGGTTTCCTCAATGAAGGCGTTTTAGCCGCTCTACCGTTTAAATTCAGTTAGATAGATATTTTATAGGGGGGTAGGGGGTAGGCATCCGAGAAGAAAGATCGGTTGTGCTCACCTCGCCCAAGGGGTGGGAACGCCCCTGATTACATTGTGCGCCGAGGAGGGAAATAAACGGCAATTTGCGCGGGGAAAATCTTCGTGGTCTCTCGTTTCACGGAGGCGCATTCCTTTGGAAAGGGTGGGGCGTGGAACCACCCATTCTTCATTCGAGTGTCCTGCAACACTGCTGTGGTTTACGCTTCTTCGCGGCGCAGGATAGTATTTGTGTACCGCTGACACGGTCTCGAAGGCCAGTCGCACGCTGGCTCCGAGTCCGAACCCCTCAAGCTGCGGTCTGAACGGTGCGAACCGGCATGAAAATACATGAGTTCCAAGCCAAGCAAATCCTGGCGCGCTACGGTGTAGCGGTGCCCAGGGGCGAAGTGGCCAACAGCCTCGAAGAGGCTTCCGCTGTGGCCAGCAAACTCCTCCATGACGGCGCTTCCGGCGTCGTGGTCAAAGCCCAGATCCACGCCGGTGGACGCGGCAAAGGCGGCGGCGTCAAGGTCGCCCGCACTCGCGAAGACGCAGAACTCCACTCCAAAAACATTCTGGGCATGACCCTGATCACCCACCAGACCGGTCCTCTGGGCCAAAAGGTGCAGCGGCTGCTGATTGAAGAGACGGCGGACATCGCCCGCGAGCTTTATCTGGGCATCGTTCTCGACCGCGCTACCGGGAAGCTGGTCTTCATGGCCTCCCAGGCCGGCGGCATGGAGATCGAAGAGGTCGCCGCCAAAACGCCAGAAGCCATCTTCAAGGAAACCATCGACCCCGCCGTCGGTTTTGGCGCCTGGCAGGCGCGCAAGCTGGCTTTTGCTCTGGGACTGGCTCCGACGCAGATCAATGCTGCCGTCGCCTTCCTGCAAAGCCTCTATCAGGCCTTTCTGGACACCGACGCCTCGCTGATCGAGATCAACCCCTTCATCACCACCAACGACGGCAAGCTCTTTGCCCTCGACGCCAAAATTACCTTTGACGACAACGCTCTCTTCCGTCATCCCGAGATCAAGGCCCTGCGCGACACCGCCGAGGAAGACCCGCTCGAAGTCGAAGCCAGCAAGTACGCCCTCAACTACATCAAGCTGGATGGCTCCATCGCCTGCATGGTCAACGGCGCGGGCCTGGCCATGGCCACGATGGACATCATTCAGTATGCCGGCGGCAGCCCGGCCAACTTCCTCGACGTAGGCGGCGGCGCAACCCAGGAGCAGATCGAGCACGCCTTCGAGATCCTGCTCAGCGATTCAGCGGTCAAGGCCATCTTCATCAACATCTTCGGCGGCATTCTCCGGGTGGACCGTCTGGCCACCGGCGTCGTCGCCGCCGCTCGCAAACTCAACGTCCAGGTTCCCATCGTGCTGCGGCTCGAAGGCACCAATGTCGAAGAAGGCCGTCAGATTCTCAAGGATTCCGGTCTCAACTTCCTGGTAGGCGCAACGATGAAGGAAGCCGCGGAGCTGGTGGTTAAGGCAGCTTCTAGCTAGTAGCTTTTAGCTTCTAGCTGTCAGCTTCTAGCCTAAGGCAGTTCATCAAAAGCTGAGGATTTGGCTCAACCCGCCTTAGCTAGCGGCTAGAAGCTAGCAGCTAGCAGCTAAAAGTTAGCTAGCAGCTAAAAGTTAGCTAGCAGCTAAAAGCTGAAGTTGACAGGAAAGGAGATTCGCCTTGACACAGGCATTTCAGGATCTCAATGTTTGGCAGCGCGCCATGGAAATGACTGTATGTATCTATGGCCTGACCAGAACCTTTCCAGCAGACGAGTTGTACGGGCTGACCTCGCAATTGCGCCGCGCCGGTGTTTCGGTCGTCAGCAATATAGCCGAGGGCAGAGGACGAATCACAGATGGCGAGTTCCGGCATTTTTTGGGAATCGCGCAAGGATCAACCTACGAAGTTCAAACGCAACTTCTGGTGGCCCGGCAACTGAAGATGGGCGATGAAACAATGCTCGGCAAAGCAGAAGCTCTCTGTATTGAGACTTCAAAGATGCTCGGAGCGTTCATCCAATCTTTGGGAGCTAGAGGCTAGAGGCTAGAAGCTAGGAGCTGTCATTCATGGCTGTTCTGGTAGATAACAACACTCGTCTGATTGTTCAGGGCCTCACTGGCAAGGAAGGCACCTTCCACGCCAAAGGCTGCGCCGAATACGGCACCAACGTAGTGGGCGGAGTCACGCCCGGCAAGGGCGGCAGCACCCACGAGGGCTGGCCGGTCTTCAACACCGTGGCTGAGGCCATCGACAAGACCGGCGCAAACGCCACCATGATCTTTGTGCCGCCACCATTTGCGGCCGACGCCATTCTGGAAGCAGAGGATGCGGGCATTGCGCTGATCGTCTGCATCACCGAGGGCATTCCCACGCTGGATATGGTGAAGGTCTGGGCCAAGCTGAAGAACTCCTCTTCGCGCTTGATTGGTCCCAACTGCCCCGGCGTCATCTCGCCCGGCCTGGCCAAGATCGGCATCATGCCGGGACGCATTCACAAGCAAGGCTCGGTAGGCATCGTCTCCCGCTCGGGAACGCTGACCTATGAGGCCGTGCATCAACTGACCCAGCGGGGCATCGGCCAGTCGACCGCCATCGGCATCGGCGGCGATCCGATCATCGGCACTACGCACATCGATGCTTTGCGCCTGCTCAACGACGATCCCGATACCGAAGCCATCATCATGATCGGCGAGATCGGCGGCACCAACGAAGAAGCAGCGGCGGAGTTCGTCAAGCAGTATGTGAAGAAGCCTGTGGTCGGCTTCATCGCCGGCCAGACCGCTCCTCCGGGTCGCCGCATGGGCCATGCCGGAGCCATCATCAGCGGCGGCGAAGGCACGGCAGAAGGCAAGATGAAGGCCATGGAAGCTGCCGGAATCCACGTCGTCGTCTCCCCGGCCGAGATCGGGTCGATGCTGGCGAAGGTGATTGGGAGATAAGCTGCTAGCCTCTAGCCTCTAGCTTCTAGCCGATTTCTGCTCGCTCCAGTCTCATGGATTTCACCATGATTCCACGCGAGCAGGATAAGCTAGGAGCTAGTAGCTGGGAGCTGTTTTTATGAACGTACTGTGGACCGCACAAGTGCATCTGCTGACGCCGCCGGCCGAGTTCCGCGACACGCGCTGCTATACCAACGTGGTCGCCTGGGGCAGCAGTCCGGCGGAGTTCGCGAACAATGTCTGTTCGATTCTGGGCCGCCGCAGTTGGACCGTGCTCAGCATCATGCAGTGCCGCCGCGCCACCGATTGCACCGTTGCCGGAGAACTAGCCGACCAGATCGAAGAAGCCAAAACGCAGGAAGGCTCCTGCATCTTCGGTACGCTGCATTACTATCCGTCCAAGCCTGCCTGATAGTGGATATCGGCACCAAAAAGCCCTATTTTATTCTTTCAATTGAAACGACAACATTGCAATCTGGCTATTTCTCCCAAGGGCCTGCCAATCTTTCCGCTGCAATTTCCCTTTTGGAATGTCTACAAGAAAAGCAGAAGAAAGGTCCGTCACACGATTTGCCTCCTCACCGTCGATCTTCTCGTTGGAGTCGGGATTCAATTCGTATAAGCGTACAAACCTGCGCTCCTGTCGATGTTCTGAATTGACAAGCCTTACCGGAGCAGGTACCTCCTTTGTCCACCACAAACATCCCTCAAAATCGCGGATAGCAAGCCCTTCATTGCTCCTTGCGTAATCATCGAAGGTTGCCAGCGAGATGAGGCGCCCCTCTTGTTGAATCTCGATTCGCCGTGCCAGACGGCGCTGCCCTTTCGCGTGGGCGATAAAAGGCCATCGAATAAGTCCTACAACAACCCGCAGAGCAATCGGGACGGCCAAGAAACACATACTTACTAGAAAGAACAAACTGACCAACAGCGTGTGCAGGATCTTTTGCGGATAGTCCTTCCAGGAACTATCCGTGTCAATGAATGCGAACATCCTTGCTGGCGACGCTTGCTGTTTGTGCTCTTCCCTCATAGTTTCCGCCAATCAAATCACCAAACCCTACAAGGTTTTGCGATCACCATGGGGGCGCTCTTCTTGCAACTGAAGCTTTTAGCGAACTCCGGTAGATCCTGCAGGACGGTGTTGGTGCGGTACTCGTCGGGGGCGTGGGGATCGGTTTGGGCCTGAGTGCGCAGATGCTCAGGGCGGGTCTGCGTGCACCACTGCTGCGCATAGGCGATCCAGAAGCGCTGATCGGGGGTGTAGCCGTCCATTTTGGCGGTCATGTCCAGATGCGCATCGTGAGCCTTGTCCAGCCAGGCAATCCACGCCAGCCACAAGCCGCCCAGATCGGCCAGATTCTCGCCCAGGGTCAGCTTGCCGTTCAAGTGCACGCCGGGAACAGCCTCGATGGCGTCGTACTGCTTCACCATACAGTCGGAGCGGTCGTTGAACCCCTGCTCGTCGTCCTTGGTCCACCAGTTGAGCAGGTTGCCGTCCTTATCGAACTGGCGGCCCTGGTCGTCAAAGCCGTGGGTCAGTTCATGGCCGATGGTCGAGCCCATATCACCGTAGTTGGCTGCATCGTCCTCTTTGCCGCTAAAGAAGGGGGGCTGCAAATAACCTGCGGGAAAGTTCACGTTGTTCATCTGCGGATCGTAATAGGCGTTGACCGTGGGCGGCGTCATCTGCCATTCGCCCTTGTCCACCGGCTTGCCGATCTTGGCCAGATCGCGGGCTTCATCAAAGGCGCTTACCCGCTCCTGATTGCCCAGTGCATCACCGCGCACGATCTTGACGGTGGAATAGTCGCGCCATTTGTCGGGATAGCCGATCTTGTTCATCACCGCGTGCAGCTTTTCCTTGGCTTTGACCTTGGTGGCGACGCTCATCCAGTCCAGACTGTCGATGTCCTTGCTCATGGCCTGCTCGATGGCCAGAGTCATCTCCAGAGTGCGCTGCTTCTCGCTGGCGGGGAAGTAACGCTCGACGTAGACCTGCCCCAGGGCTTCGCCAAGCTCAGTATCCACACGGCTGGTGCAGCGCTTCCAGCGCTCCTGCTGTTTCTCCGCGCCGTTCAGGGTGTGGGCGTAGAAGTTCCAGGTCTCGTGGTCGAAGCTCTCCGGCAAGCTGGTTCCGGCATAGGCGTGCAGCAGGTGCCAGCGCAGATAGGTCTTGAGTTGGTCGATGGGCGTATCGGAGAGCAACTGGTCGAACTCGGCGAAGTATTTGGGCTGAGCGTCATTGGCTTTGCCCGCGACGGGCGCGCCCAAGGCGGCTACGTAGGCAGGAAGTGAGAAGTGCGTGAGCACTTTGCCGAAGCTGGCTACATCGGTGGGGTGGTTCAGGTTTTGCGGATCGCGCTCTTCGGTGATGGTCAGCGAGGCCTTGGCCAGACGGGTCTCCAGCGCCAGCACGGTTGCTGCGTCCTTGCCGGCCTGGGCCTCCGGCTCGCCGGCGAGCATGAGGATCTTCTTGACGTGCGCAGTGTAGAGCTGCCGCTGCTCGACGGATTTGGCGTCGGTGCGGGTGTAGTAGTCACGCTCCGGCAGTCCCAGGCCGCCGCCGCCGTAAAAACTGATCACCTGACTGGAGTCGGCAAAGTCCTGATTGGAACCCATGCCGAAGAAGGCATTCACGCCGATGCTGTGCAGGTGTGCCAGCAAAGCGGGTAAATCCGCCGCCGTCTTCAGCGCTGCAATTCGATCTAACTCCGGCTGTAACGGCGCGAGACCTGCTTTGTTCACCGCATCCGTGTCCATGCAACTGGCGTACTCATCGCCGATCTTCTGTTCGTTGGCGGTGCGTGCAGCCGAGGGCTTGGCGGCTTCTTCCAGAATCTGTCGCAGATGCAGCCGATTCAGTTCGAAGAGTTCTGTAAAGCGCCCGTAGGAGGTCTGGTCGGCGGGCAGTGGATTGCGCTTGAACCAGCCATTGCAACTGAAGCGATAAAAGTTGTCGCAGGGATCAACTGACGTATCGATGAGCGCAGGGTCGAAGACCTTCAACTCTGCCGGTGCTGCCGCAGGGGCGGGAGCGCCTTGCGGCGCAGTTTGGCTATATACGGGTATGGCAATAAGTCCAGCCACAATCAATGCGGCGGAAAGCGGCAAAATTCGATGAGAAACTTCGGCTATGCGAAACATGCCGACACTCTAGCAGATTGAGCCTGAGAATTGCGTCAGGAATTGTTCCTGAAGTGCTTTCCAGTTTCTCTGTTTCGTTGTGGAGAAATCTCACTGATGGCGAAATGCGATCGATTGAAATAGCCGATTAGCCCCGCTTCGCGGGATTGCGAGTTGGCAAGTTAGCGGGCTTCCAATCTCCGCCAACTTTCATTGCCCATTGCCCGTCAAAATTCGAACAGACAAGTCTCTCAGTCCCTGGTCCCCCAGGCCCTACGTTCCCCCCGCTACAATGGGATCACAGAAAAATTCCCCGCAAGGAGCATTCCCCGTGGCACAGCGCACCTTCAGCATCGTCAAGCCGGACGCGGTCCGCAAGGGCTACACCGGAGCCATCCTGGCCGAGATCGAAAAGGCCGGTTTCCGCATTGTCACCATCAAGAAACAACAGATCTCCGTAGCCGAGGCCGAGGGCTTCTATGCCGTGCACCAGGGTAAGGGCTTTTTCAATGATCTGTGCGCCTTCATGGCCTCTGGGCCGCTTTTTCTGATGGTGCTGGAAAAGGAGAACGCCATTCCCGACCTGCGCACGTTGATGGGCGCCACCAATCCCGCCAACGCCGCCGAGGGAACCATTCGCAAGCAGTTTGCCGGATCGATCCAGGAAAACGCCATGCACGGCTCCGATGCCGAAGAGACCGCGGCCTTTGAGATTGGCTACTGGTTTGCCGGCCACGAATTGCTCTAAATCTCCCACAGTGCGCAAGCAGAGGCGCGGAAGGCTTTTCCACAGCATTCCGCGCGCCTGTTGATTTCTTCGCCGAAAACTGTGAATCACGTCGCCACATATTTTTATGATCTTTAATTTGTACACATTACAGAGTGCCTACGCAGGCAGGACGCTGTGCAAATCGATTCGAATTGCAGCATTTGGGCAGTGTTTTCAAGATACTGAGTTGCGGAGGCAAGTGCGGTCAATCCCTCGTTTTGGGACCATTTCACGCATTCTCCCTACAGATTGCCGGGTTTCGCGCCGATAGAGCGTGCAGAGGAGAAACATGCCCCAACGTCTTTCAGAAAAAGTCGACCAACAAGCTCGGCAGGTCCGCAGACGCTCGATGGTTGCGCTCATTCTGCTGGCACTGGTCGTTCTCGCTTCCCAAATTGTGATGCAGGGCTCCATTGGCATCGGTCAGATCCCTGCACAGCAGCTTTCGCTGCTACTGGCAGCCATTGCTCTGCTGTTGACTCTCGCCGTTGGGTTGATCTTTGCCCCCACATCCCACCTACTGAAACGGCTTTCCGGCGAACAGGGACGGCGACAGGCAGAGATGGAAACGCTCTTTGCCACAAATCCCACCGCGCTCTTTCTGGTCGATCAGCAGAGTCTCGATATCGCCCGCTGCAACCGCGCAGCAGAGAACCTGATCGGCGCCAGCGTTGCGGAGATCGTTCAGCAACCGGTCGGTGCATTCCTCGATCCGATGCACGAGATCAGCCAGCGGTTTCTGGAGACCATGCGGGCGGGCGGGGAGACCCCAGCCGATTGCGAAGTAACGCTGCTCGACGCCAGCCACTCCTCGGTCGAAGCCCAGGTCTGCTGCAGCCGACTGACTTTCAACGACCGCCCAGCCTATCTGATGGCTATGACCAACATCACCGAGGCCAAGAAGGCCCAGGAGGCATTGCACTACCACGCCACCTTTGACGATATGACCCATCTGGTCAATCGCCGCACCGGTCTGCTGCTGTTGGAAAAGGAGATGGCCCGCTCACAGCGCGACACCACACCGCTGGTCGTATGCTTTGTTGATCTGGACGGGCTGAAGGGCGTCAACGACCAGTTTGGCACCGAAGAAGGCGACTGGCTGATCATGAAAGCCGCCGAAGTGCTTGCCGACTCCATTCGGCTGGGCGACGAAGCGATCCGGCTGGGCGGTGACGAGTTTCTGCTGGTGCTGCACAATTGCACCTCGGAGGGATCGCAGATCCTGCTGCAGCGCATAGAGGAAAGCATGATCGAGATCTCTGCCAATGCACAAAAGCCCTTTACCCTGCGCGCCAGCATGGGTTTGGCGATCTACGATCCGGACCGTCACACTCAGGTCCACCAGCTTATCGCCGAAGCCGACCGCCGCATGTTTTTGAAGAAGCAGGCGCGCAAGGCGTCGTTCAGCGAAATGCCGTAAAGACAGGGACTGAGGGACTGAGGGACTAGGGACTGCGGCGGCTATAAGATCGGCTCAGGTATTCACATCGCTCCTTCCTCACTATGATGGGAGGAGCAATGTCGAATGAAGAGTCAACCCGCGCCCTACCCACGCTGCATGCGTTTTTCGCGCCGGGGGGACTTCTTTCCAACTCGGCGCTGCCCTACGAATACCGTCCGGGGCAGTTGGAGATGGCCAAAGCCGTTGAAAAGGCGCTGGCCGAGAAGAGACACCTGATTGTCGAAGCGGGCACCGGCACTGGCAAGACGCTGGCCTACCTGCTCCCTGCTCTGCGCACCGGACGGCGGGTGATTATCTCCACCGGAACCAAAGCCCTGCAAGACCAGCTCTACTTTCGCGATATTCCCTTTCTGGAGTCGCTGCTCGGCCCCCTGCACGTCTGCTATATGAAGGGCCGCGCCAACTACCTCTGCCGGTACAAGCTGACGGCGCTGCGCAGTCAACCTATTCTGAGCGGGTTGGAAGAGATCGACCAGTACCAGCAGATTGCCGCCTGGGAAGCGACGACCGAAACCGGCGACCGGTCGGAAATTGGTGGACTGCCCGAAGTGAGCGCGCTGTGGTCCAAGCTCGACGCCCGCACCGAGGCTTGTCTGGGATCAACCTGCCCCGACTATTCCCGGTGCTTTATCACCGAGATGCGGCGCAGGGCGCTGGAATCGGACATCATCATCGTCAACCACCACCTCTTCTTTGCTGACCTCTCGTTGCGGCGCGAGGCGGGCGGTGCGCCCGATGCCGGCATTCTGCCCGAGGCAGGAGCGGTGGTCTTCGACGAGGCGCATGAGCTGGAAGATATTGCTTCCAACTACTTCGGACTGTCGGTGAGCAATCTGCGCTTTGAGGATCTGGCGCGCGACACCGACGCCCTGCTGCGCGGCAAGGAGGGCGGCGACAAGCTGCCCGCGCTGACCCAGCAACTGCGCGACCGCTCCCGGCTCTTTTTCTCGGAGTTGCCCATGTCGGGCGACGGCCGTCAGCCTTTTGCTGCCCGCGAGGAGTTTTTGGAGACCTCCGGCGACCTCTATCTCTCGGTGCGCGCCTGCCTGCGCCGCCTGGAGGACGAGATGGCGGAGATGAAGGGCGTGGACGAGGCTCCGGGGCTGCGCAAGCGGGTCGCACGGTTGCGCTCTGAACTGGAATTCCTGCTCGAAGCCAGCGCCACCAACATGGTTTTCTGGATGGAGCGAAGGCAGATGGGCGGATTGCGCCAGCAGGGGCGCAGCACCTTCCTGCAAGCTACGCCCATCGATGTCTCCGAACTGCTCGCCGAGCAAGTCTTCCAGATCATCCCCACCGTGGTGCTGGCCTCGGCCACGCTTACGGTGCAGGGCGGCTTTCAGCATATGCGCAAACGGCTGGGGCTGGAGAACGCTCGCGAACTGATCGTGCCTTCGCACTTTGACTACGCCAAACAGGCGCTTCTCTACCTGCCGCCCTCGATGCCCGATCCACGCGAGCCGGACTTTCCCGAAGCTGCCGCCGAGGTGATTCGGCGGGTACTGACCCATTCACGGGGCCGCGCTTTTTGCCTCTTCACCAGCTACAGCCAGATGCGCGACCTCTACGAACGGCTGCTGCCGGTGCTGGATTATCCCATTCTGCTGCACGGCAGTGCGCCGCGCAAGGTGCTGCTGGAGCAGTTTCGCGAGACGCCCAATGCGGTGCTCTTTGGCACCTCCAGCTTCTGGCAGGGTGTGGACGTGCAGGGTGAAGCGCTCAGTTGCGTCATCATCGACAAACTACCCTTTGCCGTGCCCAGCGACCCGGTGGTGCAGGCCCGCATGAAGGCCATCGAAGAGAATGGCGGCAAGCCCTTCTTCGACTACCAGGTCCCCTCGGCGGTGCTGACGCTGAAACAGGGCTTTGGACGGCTAATCCGCTCGCTGGAAGATCGCGGCGTGCTGGTGCTGCTCGACCCTCGGATCAAGCGCCAACGCTACGGCAAGACCTTTTTAGACAGTCTGCCGCCCTATCGAGTAACCCAGACCATCACCGATGTGGAAGAGTTCTTCGCCGAAAAGGTTTCAGCCATTGAAGGCCAAACGACAAGCTCCTAAATGCAAAAAACTCTGCCGAGTTCCAGCCCTAAAGCGGGTGCTGTTACTTGTGTAGAGTTAGATTTTCGCGTAAGGGATTTGAAAGATGGAACCGTTCCCAACAGGACGCCAGGCTTCGTTTTCATTGCGATAACGGATCTGCTCCGAGGAAATGATCTGGACGTCAGCGTCTTGAAGCATATGCATCGTGTGGTACTGCTGGTACCCGATCTTGTTGGAGAACCAATTGACAACGGTTATTCCATCCGGGCCCAGACACAGGCAATTCGCTGCCGTTGTTGATGCAGGCAGTTGGGTGAGTTGCTCTAGCAATGCGGAGCGATTGAACTTTCCGACCAGGGCCGGTTTGAGCCACACCATCAGGTCTTTACTATCCCACCCGCCTGCGCTCCTTCCGACCATTGAGTGAACATCGGGCGCGAAGCCGTTGTGAAAGAAATAGTATTTGTGTCCGTCATTCTCAATCTCTATCGGATGCACGTATTCAGGCCCCTTCTGGTCTTCCCGGGATGCACAACGCACATGTAATACCAGAGCGGTGCATTCAATGGACCGAATGGTGTCGGCCAGAGCGTCCGTCCCAATCGGGAGCGCGCTTTTAAGACAATGAGAGCTTCCGCCGGGACGAAGATAAGCCACTCCCCATCCATCCAGATGGCGGATTCCGCAACCTGAATTCGCAGGACAGGGGAAAGATAGCTCGTGCGATGCGCTCATGCCGCCGCTCATCTCGATTGCGGCATTGACCACCCAATCGATGTCAATCTTTCCAACTGCTGCGATCATTCTGCACATCTTTGCACCTTCACTCTCATCCTACTTGTTCTTTGCATGGTGCGTTTGGAGCGCGCCGCATCGAATCCAATGAGACAATGATTGTATCCTCGGGTCGATATGGTCTTCGAACAGGCCCGTCTTCGAACAAGCCCGTCCTCGAACAAGCTCGCAGCCAACACCCGTACTTCGAAGGGAAGAAGCTCAACTATGCTGATTCGACTTGCATACGACATTCAATTCCAAATCTCTGCGCCTGTCGCCATGGTTGCGCTGCTCAACGTACATCCTTCAAGGGTTTGGGATTTACTGGAGCCGGACGAATTGCGCACGGAGCCTGGACTCGATGTGACCAACTACATCGACTCCTTCGGAAATCGTTGTTCCAGGTTCGTTGCGCCTCCCGGGCCACTTCGGCTGAGCAACTCCACGCTCATTCGATGCTCGGACAGTCCGGATGAGGTCAACCTGTACGCTCGACAGTGGGAAGTGGGAGATCTGCCGCACGAGGTTCTGGCCTACCTGCTCAATAGCCGTTACTGTGAGGTCGATCGCTTTTCAAATCTTGCTTTTGAGTTGTTTGGCAATCTTGAGCCCGGCTGGGGCCGGGTGCAGGCAATCTGCAATTGGGTTCACAACAAGGTGACATTCAACTATCAGCATGCCCGGCCCACAAAGACGGCTCTCGATGTTTTCACGGAACGCGTCGGCGTGTGTCGCGACTTTCAACATCTTGCAATCACCTTCTGCCGTGCGCTGAACATTCCTGCTCGTTATGCGACAGGATATCTTGGCGACATTGGCGTTCCCGTGGTTCTGCCGATGGACTTCAGCGCGTGGTTTGAGGTCTATCTCGACGGCCGCTGGTGGACCTTCGATGCGCGCAACAATCGGCCTCGTCTTGCCCGCATCCTCATGGCTACTGGACGGGATGCTTCCGATGTAGCCATGACCACTTCCTTCGGGCCAGCCGACCTGCGCCATTTCTTTGTATTGACTGAAGAAGAGAAAGCTATTCCAAGTTAAGAACCAGTCGTTGTTTCGCAACGCACAAAGCGGGCAGTCGAAAGGTTTGATTCAGCGCTCGAAAAGATCATGATTCGAGCGCTTCCACGTCAACGGAAACCGATAGATCATTCCCGCCGCCGCCTTGAATCAGACCGTGCAAGGGACTCACGTCGCCGTAGTCCCGGCCCCAGGCGATCGTTACATGGCTGTTCGTTGGGACAACGTTATTGGTTGGATCGAGATCAATCCAGCCGGTTCCAGGACAATAAGCCGATACCCAGGCGTGAGAAGCATCGGCGCCGACCAATCTCTCTTTTCCTGGAAGTGGATGAGTTCTCAGATAGCCACTGACATAGCGGGCCGACAGGTTCAGGGAACGCAGACAGGCGATTTGAAAGTGCGCAAAATCCTGGCAGACACCGCGCCGTTTGCGAAAGACCTCTTCGGGGGTGGTACGGACATTCGTGACTTTTGAGTCAAAGCGAAAGTCATTGTAGATGCGCGTGGTGAGATCGAGAAGTCCTTCCCGGATTGGCTGCAGCGGGGGGAACGACTGCAGCGCATAAGCGGCAAATTCCGGCCGCAATTTGATGCGCGGCGACTCAAATCTGAACTGATAGGCATCGAGTCCCGCGGGGCTTTGGTCCGTGGGGAGCAGCCGGACTACTTCTTCCCAAGGGAGCGAATCCTGCGACCCCGATGTTGCACTACTAACCATCCTGACTTCGCTCCGCGACTCCACGATCAATTCCTTGTGGGGCTCTTGCAGTGTGAAGAAGTAGAGAAGGTTTCCAAAATAGTCGACCCTCCTGGTGATGGTAGCCGGGGTTGGATGGATCTCCAACTCGCTGGATATCAACTGCTGACCGGGCAACGACCGCGGCTTGAGGCACGCCACATGCTTTCCAAAAGAGACGGGATGGCGGTACCTGCATGTGGTTCGATGAATGATTTTGTAGATCATAGGCCTATCGTGATCGGCAAGGTGCGAGCGTGGCTGAAGTACCAGCTCGATAGGTTGTTTGACCATGAAGTGAGGAGTGCCTCCAGACCTTTGAGGAAACTCTCCAGACGATGAAGGCCATCGGCGTCATCGGCGACGGCCCCCGGCAGCGGATAACTCAACTTTTGCAGATCGAAGGCGCGTAACAACACCTGCGCCTGGCGCATTGCGTCCAAGTCATCGGCAAGGTGTCGGGGGAGTTGTTGATAGAGATGTACGAGATGAGTCAATTGAAAGTCCAAGGACCGTGGATTGCTCCCATCCGCAAACAACACATCCAGCACCGCCAACGGCTGCAGGGTGGTGTAATAGCGCGAACGGTAGGTCATGGAGCTGTCGGCAACCTCAAGCAGACATTCAAGCAACAACCAATCCCGTTCACAGAGCGGCGTGGTGATCTCGCGCAACTGCCGGGTGATGTAGATGGCACGCTCAAGACGCCGGCCAATGCCCATAAACAGCCAGCCCAACCCGCGGTTGATGTTTTCGCGCTCCATTCCGGAAAAGGCAGAAAGCAGCCCCAGACATCCGGTCAACATCGCGGGATACTCGAGGAATGCCGCTCCCGGGCCACTACGGATCGAGTCCCGAAGCTGGCCAATCAAAAACACCATGTCGGACGATAGCCTCTCCCGTACGCAGCCGCCAACGCGTGAGACCTCGGAGAGTGTGGAGACCAGACTGTCGGTTCGCTTGGGATCGGAGATCAAAGAGATCAGTTCCAGTTCCAGTTCCTGCGATGTAATTGGCTTTCTTTGCGCCTTGCGCAACTTGCTCTGACGGGTTTCAAGACAGCCGTGAAGCCGGATCAAGCAGCCCATTTCCACCGGGCTGGCATGCCGAACACGAGAGGCCAGAGTACGCACGATGCGCGCTACAGACTCAGCCCGTTCCACATATCGTCCCAGCCAGAACACATTGTCCGCAACGCTGCTGGGCACGCCGGCAGCGTCACGGCGCAGAGTTACCGGTTCGTTGCGCGGGCGCAGCATGCTGAAGGTATCTACCGGGTTGTCCCAAAGCACCCAGGCGTCCTTGCTGTGACCGCCGCGCTGCATGGAGACTACAGACCCTCCCGCCTCTGCAACCCGAACCAAACCTCCGGGAATCGCAGTCCACCCATTGCCGGTGTTGAGCACATAGGTGCGCAGCACCACACTGCGTGAGTCAAGGTTTCCGTCATCCCATACCGGAGCGTTGGACAAGGCAATCTGCTCTTGGGCCACATACTCGTAGGGGCGTTCTACTAATTGCCTGGCAAGCTTGCCTTTTTCACGGGGCTCAAGGTCGCCTCCGAATACCGGCTCTATGCCTCGCGATGGAAATGCCGGCTTGATTACGACGGAATCAAGGTTGTTGAGAACCCAATTGAGTGCATTCGGCTGTCCACACCACCAGGTTGCCACGGAGGGAAGTTTCAGCCTCTCTCCCGTCAGCAATCTGGAAAGGCCGGGCAGAAAAGGCATGATCGCCGCTGTCTCGATGAGGCCACTGCCCAGTGCATTGGCAACTTTTACATTTCCGGCGACAACGGCATCGACCAGGCCCGGCACGCCCAGCAGGGAGTCACTACGCAACTCCAGAGGGTCGCAAAAGCTGTCGTCAACTCGGCGCAAGATCACGTGGACCTGCTCCAGCCCATCGACGGTCTTGAGAAAGACGCACCGGTCGCGCACCGTCAAATCGGCTCCCTCGACCAGGGTGAATCCCAGGTAGCGGGCCATGTAGGAGTGTTCAAAGTAGGTTTCGTTGAAGGGACCGGGGGTGAGCAGCACGATGCGCGGATTGCTGCATTGAGCCAGCGCGGTCAGTGCTTCGCGCTGCGCTCGGAAGTAGGGAGCAAGGCGCTGTACATTGGAGTTGCGGAAGAGCTCCGGCAAAACGCCGGAGACGATGGTGCGGTTTTCGAGCGCGTATCCGCTGCCCGAGGGAGCTTGTGTTCGGTCGGAAAGAACCCACCATTGCCCGTCGGGTGAGCGGGCCAAGTCGATTGCCAGCGTATGCAGATAACTGTGCGCAGGGACGCGCACTCCCACCATCGAGCGAAGAAATGCCGGATTGGCATAGAGCAGCTCAGGAGGGAAATGGCCATTCGAAACCAGACTCTGCGAGCCATAAAGGTCTTCGAGGATGAGGCTCAGCAACTGGGCGCGCTGAATGATGCCAGCCTCGATCACTCGCCATTCGTCGGCCGCGATAAGAAACGGAACGATATCGATCTTCCAGGGCCGGGTCGCTCCCTGCGGATCGTTGTAGATGTTGTAGGTGATGCCGTTCTCGCGAATACGGCGCTCGGCGCGCCCCCAGCGCCGCCCCAACTCCTCGGGGCCAATCTCCTGAAGGGAATCGATCAAGCCTGACCAATGCCTGCGAGGAGTCACACCATCGGCGGAAGCCTCGTTATAGGCTTCCGCCGATGGGTGCAGGCTTTGCATTAAATCGACAGTCAACGCTCGGCCCCCGGAGTCTCGATTGAGAGTTTTTGTTGGGGAGGAGACACGCGCAGATCCAGAGTCAACGGGAAGAACGGATTGACCTCGCCTTCTGGTGCGACCATCGGACAGTGCCCAGTGTCCGTGACTTGAAAGCGATCACGACGACGGCTTTCAGCCTCGGCGACGTTGTCTGGACGAGTGGTGTATACACGGCCATCGGGAGGCAAGACATGGTAAGTCACCTGGCCAATGGAACGGTTCTTCCAACTGTCGATAAGGTTGAAGACCAGTGGCGCATGAACCGGCACGGTAGGGTGCAGGGTCGCCGACAAACTGCGCGCGCGGAAGCGCACACCGGCGGCCGCGATCCCGGTATCGCGATCGAGTTGAAGCGGTACACGACGGCCATTGCAGACAACTACATAGCGCGAGTCCTCGGTGATTCCGGACAACTTCACCTGGATACGTTCCAGCGAAGAGTCCACGGTTCGCACTGTTCCGCCGGAGATGCTCTCTTCCGCGAGTACGTTCCATGGCTCAAGCGCGTGACGCAACTCCAGTTCGACGCCGTCCGCTGTGAACGATCCAATCTTGGGGAAGCGGAACTCCAGATGAGAGGCAAACCACTGCTCATCAAAGGCGCAGCCGGATTGCCGCAGATAAGCGAGCACCTCGAGCAGGTCGCGTTTGACGAATTCAGGCAACATGAAACGGTCATGCAGCGTCGCTCCCCAGCGCACCAGCCCGCCCTGGAAGGGAGTCTTCCAAAATGCACACACCAGAGCGCGGATCAGCAACATCTGGAGAAGATTCATCCTCACATGAGGAGGCATCTCGAAGGCTCGCAGTTCGAGCAAGCCAAGCTGCAATCCGAAACCACGCGGCGGGAAGAGTTTGTCAACGCAGAACTCGCTGCGATGGGTATTTCCCGTGATATCGGCCAGCAGGTTGCGAAACAGCCCATCCACAATATAGGGCGGACAATCGTTCGCGGGCAGTTGGCCAAAGGAAACTTCCAGCTCATACAGGGTATCCAGCCGTGCTTCGTCCACACGTGGACATTGGCTGGTCGGTCCGACATACATTCCTGAAAACAGGAACGAGAGCGCCGGATGATTCTGCCAGAACGCCAACATGCTGCGCAGCAGATCGGGGCGGCGCAGTATGGGGCTGTCCAGCACTGTTGCTCCACCGATCACCACGTGGCTTCCGCCGCCAGTGGAGAGATGGCTACCGTTGAATTGGAATTTCTCGGCGGTCAGCCGGTTTTTGTGAGCTTCTTCGTCGAGAACCGTATAGATCTGTTCGAGTTCCACCCAGTTACTGGCGGGCGGCAGGTTAACTTCGAGCACGCCGGGGTCGGGAGTGACACTGAACGACCGCAACCTGGGATCGGAATCCGGGGTGCAGCCCTCCACCCATACCGGCATTTGGAGATACTCGCAGGTGTCTTCTACTGCAGAGACAATGTCCAGATAGTCGGCAAGAATGGGCGCATAGGGCAGAAAGACATGCAGCCGACCCTCCCGTACCTGTACACAGAGCGATGGACGGATCAACACATCCGCGTTTTCGGATGCAGGCAATACTGTGGGCAGCGGATCACTCTTCGGGTCTTTGTTGAAGAGTTCCACGAGGAGCGCGGACTGCGCCGGGAGCTTGGCACGATCCTGGAAGGGCGCAACATCGAATTCGTAGGCAAGCTCATCCGGCGCGACCCAGGGCATCAACTCGGTCGGAATACGATATCCGATCGGCGAATCGCCATTCGACAACACCATCTGTTCCGGCCGTGGAAACCACAACTGACTCGACCAACGCAGTTGGCCATTCGGTTGCCGACGGCGAACCGGGAGGATTAAACCAACCGGCTCGGTAGACTCGGACTCTGCTTCGAAGGCCGGGAGTATGTTCTCCAAACTCACTTGCAGACGTCGGGCAAGCGCCTGTATGAATTTGAATGCTTCAGCCGCGCCATAGTTGTAGTCATGGTCGGCTTTGGCGATGAGGTTCTCATCCTTCCAGACGGGAACGCCGTCGGCACGCCAATAGCAGCTCAGCGCCCAGCGCGGCAAAGGTTCGCCGGGATACCACTTTCCTTGCCCATAGAGGAGCAGCGCACCGGGCGCCATTCTGCTGCGCAGACCCTGGATGAGAGCCATGCCGCGGGTCCGTTTGATCGTTCCCAAGGCATCAATATTCCATTGCGGGCTCTCCGGCTCATCGATGCCCACGTAGGTGGGCTCGCCGCCCATGGTCAGGCGCACATCGTGAGCAAGCAATTCAGCATCGATGCCCTGTGCAACCTGGCAGACACGCTGCCACTCCGCCTCGGTAAAAGGCGCGGCAGTCCGCGGCGGTTCATTCAAACGACGAACCGAGATGGTGTGGCTGAACTCAACCCCGGAGGGCTCCACAGAGCCTCCGATGGGCGCGGCTTGCGCGGCATTGGGAGTGCAAACCAGAGGGATGTGCCCTTCACCGGCGAGCAATCCCGAAGTCGGGTCCAACCCGATCCAACCGGCACCGGGCAAAAAGGCCTCCGCCCAGGCATGCAAATCCCCGGAGTCCACCTTCGGCCCATCGCCATCGACCGAGGCCAACTGAATCAGATATCCCGACACAAACCGTGCTGCAATGCCCAGATTGCGCAGTGACTGGACCAGAAGCCATGCGGTGTCGCGGCACGATCCTGTGCGCTTTTGAAGCGTTTCTTCGCAGCTCTGGACACCCGGCTCCAGCCTCGTGACATAGCCAATTTCGTCCCGTATTTTGCGATTCAAATCCAGCAGAAGACTGACCGTTCCGCTCTTCCGGCCCAAAAAACCCGCAAGAAACGCCTGCTGCAGGGGCCCGGAGGGGTCCACCGACCGATACGGTTCCAAATCCTTGGCCAACCCCGGCGCGTAGGCGAAAGGGAACTCTTCAACCCCGGGTTCCAGGAAAAACTCGAATGGATTGTAGGGCGACAGATCAGCGACGAGGTTTACCTCGACCTGCAATTCGTTTGTCTTTTCCTGAAAGAGGAGGCGAGCCAGGCGATTATTGTGGGGGTCCAGCTGCCAGTTCAAGATGTGTTCAGACGGAGTGACGTCAAGGGAGTAGCTGAGAACAGGCGTGCGACAGTGCAGCGCGGGGCGCAACTGTATCAACTGCGGACCGAGGGATATGGCCTTTTCATACCGGTAGCATGTCCGGTGATTCAACTCGATTTGTATTCCCATCCACCCTCTCGTGACCTTGGATTGAAATCTGGGGCCCACATCCTTCTACAACTCAGCTCACGGATTCTCTGTACTTGTCCTGAAAGCCTGAGTGTAAAGACACGTTAACATATTGGTCGTGAGATTCTGGCCGCACTTCCTTATGCGTATTTCATCAAGATTCCCATAATTCATAACCTATTGATTGCAAATGAATGCGTATTTCCCGGCAGTTTTCCTGGCTCTGCGGGGAGGGCTGTAACAGTGCGAAACTCCTGAAAAACACGATAGATCTTTCGCGTCTTCTGCCTCGGCGCAACGGGCTTCGCAGGTCTTTTGCCGATCTATATTCGGAATAGTTACCGTCATAATGCACCACTGCAACTGATGCCCAACCACGTCAGCGCCGATTAGTACCCACAGGACCGCAGACCCTGCGCAGAGTTCACTGCTCCTCCCGAATGCTGAGGATGGGATTCGGTTAGATGCGATGCTCTCCTTTCATGGTTGGAAGAGAATCCCTCCCTTTGAATGATCCGCTCATATTTCCTCGGAAGGAAGATGGATGCAAATTGGCAAGGAGATAGTGCGTAGCAGGGGCCTGCTGGTTGTCGGATCGGTTTTGACACTCGGGTTGGCCCTCACTTTGGCCCTCTTTGGCTGGGGACGAAGAGAGGTTTTACGCGCCTTTGATAGTCACTATCAGGCGGAAGTCTACTCTGACTCCGCCCTTCTCCGTTCCTATTTCGACGCGCGACTGATCTTTCTGGACGATCTTGCCAGTCACATGGAGATGGTCGACACGCCTTCGCGAGACGGTTTTGATGCCTTCGTCGCTACAGAATTGGGCCGTGTTAAAGGCATCCAGGCATTGGAATGGGCGCCTCTGGTTACTCAGCAGCAGCGTGGAGCGACCGATCGCGAGTTGAGGAAGCTGGGACGCGCGGGAATACTTCAGCGGGGCCCAAACGGATCCATGCTGCCGGCAAGAGACCGGGCTGTCTATTATCCCGTCTTCTTTCTTGACCCCATTCGCGGAAATGACGCGGCGCTGGGCTTCGATCTAGGCTCCAATCCAAGTCGCCTGCGAGCCATTGAAGCCGCACGCGACTCGGGAAAGCCACAAGCCACCGAACCCCTGACTCTGGTTCAGGAGACCAAGGCTCAGGCTGGATTTCTGATCTTTGTCCCCGTGTATGCCAGGAATCAACTGGTGGAGACCCTGGTCCAGCGCAGGGCGGCATTTCGCGGAGTGGTGTTGGGAGTCTTTCGCAGCGGCGATCTGGTCGCTGCCGCCCTGGACCCGCTCAGTGCAAAAAGCCTGCGCCTGGAGTTGGTCGACCAGAATGCTCCCTACAAGGGCGGAGCCTTCTATGTGTGGGGAGAAATCGCCCGTGGAGAGCGCTCCCGCCCATCCCTGCTCACCCGCATTCTATTGCCGAATATGCCGTCCAGCGAGGTGACATTCTCCTTTGCCGGTCGGACGTGGGCGGTGCGCAGCCTGCCGCACGCTTCCTACGTGGAAGCCAACCTGCAGAAGTCCCCCTGGCAACTCGTCCCGGGCGGGTTGGGGTTGACACTCCTGTTGGCGACCATTCTCTACTTGCTGTACACCCAGAAGCAGCGCGCCGAAACTCTGGTCAAAGAACGCAGTTTGGAGCTGGTCAACAGCCTAAACAAGCTAAGCGGTCGGGAATCCGATCTGCGTTCCCTGCTCAACTCCACCGCCGAAGCCATCTACGGCATCGACATGAATGGGGAATGCACCTTCTGCAATCAGGCTTTGCTCAACATGCTCGGCTATTCAGACGCCTCTCTCGTAGTGGGCAGGAATATGCACGACCTGATCCATCACTCCCATGCGGACGGTGGACATTTTCCAGTGGAGGAGTGCCGCATCTTTCAGGCCTTCAGCGCAGGCCAACGCACTCACGTCGACGACGAAGTGATATGGCGCGCGGACGGAAGTTCGTTCCCGGCCGAGTACTGGTCCTTCCCGCAGCTCAATCACGACCAGGTGGTTGGGGCTGTGGTCACCTTCATCGACATCACGGAACGACGCCGCTATGAGTCCGAGATCCTGCGTCAACAGGCGATGATCAGCAGCCTGCTGGACTCGATTCCCGATCAGATCTTCTTCAAAGATCAGCAAGGCGTGTATCTAGGCTGCAACCCCGCCTTTGCCGAGTACGCCGGTCGTCCCAGGGAACAGATCGTGGGACGTACGGACTACGACCTCTTCGATCACTCCTCGGCGGAATCATTCCGCGAAAGAGACCGGGTGACGCTCCAGCAGCTACTGCCGCTCCACTACGATCAGTGGATTACCCATTCCGACGGCAAACAGACGCTGCAAGACATTCTGAAGACGCCTTACTATGGGCCTTGCGAAGAACTGGTGGGCATCCTCGGCATCTCCCGCGACATTACCGCCCGCCAACTTGCCGAAGATGCTCGCCACGAGATGGAGCAGCGCCTTGCCTATGCCCTGGAAGTAACCGGCGACGGAATCTGGGATCTGGACCTGCAAACCGGAATCATGAAACATAACGCTCGCTGGTGCGAGATTCTGGGGCTTCCGCATACCTTCCTCGAACACCCGCTGGAGGAGTTCACCTCGCGCATCGTTGATGAGGATCGCCAGGAAGTAATGGAGTGTCTGCGCGCCTGCCGCGAAGATCAAGCTCACTATCAGCACCGTCATCGCATGAGCCATGTGGATGGAAGGGTGCTTTGGGTACAGGATCGGGGCAGTGTCGTCGAGCGGGATGCTGCGGGAAATCCGAAGCGCATGGTCGGCGCCATGGCCGACATCACCAAACTGGTCGAGGCCGAGAATATCCAGAAGAGCACCGAGTCCCAGTTGCGCGGCGCACTGGTGGTGACCGAAGAGCTCAACGCCCGGCTGATGGAAGAGACCGTGCGAGCCAACGCGGCCAACCTCGCCAAGTCGGAGTTTCTCGCCAACATGAGCCATGAGATTCGCACTCCGATGAATGGCGTCATCGGCATGACCGGACTGCTTCTGGACACTCCGCTCACTGCGGAGCAGTTGCACTTTGCCAACACCATCCGCATCTCTTCGGACGCCCTGCTGACCGTCATCAACGACATTCTCGACTTTTCCAAGATGGATGCGGGCCGCCTGGAACTGGAAGAGAGCAATTTCGATATTCGCAGCCTGGTCGAGGGCGCTGTGGACATTCTGACCCCGCGCCTGAAGAGCAAAGATGTTGAGATGACCTGCATGATCGGGCCAAACGCGAGCGGAATCTTTGCCGCCGACACTGGCCGATTGCGCCAGGTGCTGCTCAATCTGGCCGGCAATGCGGTCAAATTCACCGAAGCCGGAAATGTCGCCCTGGAGGCCGATGTTGTCTGGCGTCAGGGCATTCCGTGGATGACAGTGAAGGTCAGCGATACGGGAATCGGCATTCCCGTCGAGATGCAGCCGCGCCTGTTCACCATGTTCATGCAGGCCGACTCTTCGGTGGCCCGTCGCTTTGGCGGCACAGGACTCGGTCTGGCGATCTCCCAGCGAATCGTCAACCGGATGAGTGGGAAGATCGGCTTTGAAAGCCGTCCCGGCGAAGGCAGCACCTTTTGGTTTGAAGTGCCGCTGCGCAATGTCAGTCCTCCGGAACCGGAGTTGAATGCAACGCCGCTGGCTGGATTGCGCGTGCTGGTGGTAGACGACAACGCGATGAATCGTGAGGTGTTTGAGCGCCAATTCGCCAGTTGGGGCGCGTCCGTGATTTACGCGGTGAATGGCGCGGAAGGCTTGCAGGCAATTCGCAGAGAGGGCGAGACGGGGCGCATCGATCTGGCCTTGATCGACCATCATATGCCGGGAATGAGCGGACTGGAAATGGCCGCTGCGATCCGGTCCGATACCAGCTTGAGGCCATTGCCCATGATCCTTGCCTCCTCTGGAGCCGATGGAGTCACCAAGGATGTGGCTCTTGCAATGGGCTTCACCGCAATGCTGACTAAGCCAGTGCGCCAAAGTACACTGCTCAACTGCCTGATGGAGATATTGCAGGGTAAGGACCATGATCTGGAGGTCGAGGTAACACCTGCGGCTGCTGTTGGCTCCGGCCTGCGCATCCTGGTGGCTGAGGACAACCTCATCAATCAGGATGTAGCATTGGGCATTCTCTCCAAACTCGGGTACCAGGCCGAAGCTGTCGGCGATGGCAGTCAGGCCGTGGCTCGGGTATTGGCCGGCAACTATGACATGGTGCTTATGGACATGCAGATGCCAGGGATGGATGGCCTCGCGGCTACCCGCGCCATTCGCGAGCTGCCCGGCCCCAAAGCAAAGACGGTCATCATTGCCATGACCGCCAACGCCATGGCCGGCGACCGGGAGATCTGCATGCAGGCAGGAATGGACGATTATCTCTCCAAGCCCATCCATAGCCGCCGTCTGGCAGCCATGCTAATGCAGTGGTCTTCTCGCGCTGCGCGGCATACCGAGACAGACCCAGTTGTTGCAGCAGATGCAGAAACACCCCACATGGAGCGGGGGCAAAAGCAGAAACCACTCCTCGACAAGGAAGCGACCGCAGAGCTTCGCGAAATGTTGGGAGAAGAAGTCTTTCGCGACATCTTAAGCCGCTTTGTGGATACCCTTCCCAGCCACATGGAGAAGATACGCACTGCAAACAATGCCGCTGAACTGTCCTCAGAGGCCCATTCACTGCGCGGCGCGGCAATGAACCTGGGCTTCATTCGCCTGGGCGGCTGGCTGGAGCAGTTGCAAGCAAAGGCCCGGAGCGGCAAGATCGACAGCACTTTGCTTGATAAAACGGTGGAGTGCGCAGCACACAGCATCGAAGAACTGCGCAAGCCGTAGAGCAAAACCAGAGTTACTGTATCTTGATTTGCTTTCTGGAAGGTCGTCGCTCCCTGATGGTCGCGCCGACTTGAGTACTTGGTTTCGGGATGCATCGACTCTGGTTTTGCTGTAGAGATGGGGGATTTCATGCGTGTTTACATCATCGACGACAACGAGACCAATCTGATGCTGCTCAAGCAGATTGTCTTGAAGACCAACAACAGTCTGGAGATTGAGACCTTTCTCTATCCCGGCGTGGCGCTTGCTCGCTGTGAAGAGTCCATGCCTGACCTGGTGCTGGTGGATTATATGATGCCAGAGATTGATGGTCACGAGGTGGTACGCCGGTTACGCACCCAGCCTGCCGCGCAAGACATGCCTATCGTCATGGTCACGGCCTCCGACGAACGATCCGTCCGCCAGAAGGCTCTTGATCTGGGGGCAACGGACTTCATCGCCAAGCCCATCGAACCCAATGAGGTCAAGGCGCGACTGAACAACCTGCTGGCGCTGCGCCGTAGCCACCTGCTGCTGCGGGACCGCAATAGATGGCTGGCCGATGAGATTGCCATTGCCACCAAAGCCATCAACGACCGCGAAGAAGAGTTGATCGTGCGCTTGTCCAGGGCGGCCGAGTTCAGGGACACGGAGACCGGCGCGCATATCCTGCGCATGGCCCAGTACTCTCGCCTCATCGCGGTGCAGTTGGGGTTGGACAAGGAAGATTGCACGCTGCTTGGTCGCGCCGCTCCCATGCACGACATCGGCAAGCTGGGAATCCCCGACTCCATTCTCCTCAAGCCGGATCGCCTTACCGCTGAAGAAATGGAGGTCATGCGCTGCCACGCGCGTATCGGCCACTCCATTCTGATGGGAAGCGAATCGAGGTTGATCCGCCTGGGCGCGGAGATTGCTCTGACCCATCATGAGAAGTATGACGGCACAGGCTACCCCACGGGCCTTGCCGGTGAGGCCATCCCCCTCGTCGGCCGCATTGTTGCGGTTGCGGATGTCTTCGACGCGCTAACCAGCGCACGCCCGTATAAGGTGGCATGGGATTTGGAGAAGGCTCGTGATTACCTGGAGGAAGGCCGTGAAAAGCACTTTGATCCGAAGTGTGTGGATGCATTCATGGCAGTGTGGAATGAAGTACTGAGTGTTCGTACGAAGTTCAGCGACCGCGAAGAGTAAGACTCGCTTTTTGGGTTGACCAGTTGCTTGTGGTCAATCCTCGTTGCGCGCTTTGCCCTGTTGTTGTCTTCATTCGGAAATACAACAAACCAGGGCACGCCGCCGCCGAAGATAGAGTGGACCACCCGCCAGCAGCCTTTAATCTCTGCTCGGCAGGACTTCTTCAATCCCTGCCCAGGGGCCGCCTTGAATCACGAGGTACTTCAGGTAAAGTTCAGCACCTATGCCATCTGTCGATGCGAGCAAGCTGCGGGCAGCCTCCTGAACGTGCTCATTGGTCAGGGTGGCGGAGTCAAAGCTCTCCGCGATCATACCCTCGGCATGGGGAATTGCGAGCAAATCAAGAAAGCTGACAATTACGGCACGATGCTCGTGCAGTAGATACTCCTTCAGCATGTCATCCACAATCGGGTCAGGAAGCGACAGGGTCGCCGCCGTCCAGTTGACCAGTCTCTCAACGGGGGATTTGCGGACAAAGACTTCACGCAGGTTTTTTGCTTTTGCCAGAGCGGCAAAGAGAAACTGCTTCGATTCGCGGGGTGACTCAGCCCAAAATATCTTGCAGGCGGCGACTCTGATCTCTTCGGGCAATTGTCGCCAAACACGATTTGCAGAAACTGGCATCAGCGGTCCTCTCATAGGGTGAATCTGAAGTGTCAGTATTCATGATAACGGTTGCTGGAAGAGTGTGCGCGGGCAGGCTGCAGGCGTTGGGGGCGGATGAGGATCGCCCTGCATAAGTGAAGTCAATAGAGTGGTTCCAGAATAACTATACCCAGGTAGGTTTTGTAGAAGGTCGCCACTCTCGGGTGCTTGTGTCGACTTGAGTGCTTGGTTTCGGGAAACATCGACTCTGGTTTTGCTGTGGGCGCACAATTTTTAGAACCACGATAGCCATTGATGGATGCTGAATAGGTCACTCGCACAGGAGCGGGCATAACTACAATTTTCGCTACAGAGGCAATTTGGCCCCCGTCGATTATGCTGTCTAAATTATTTGGAATGTTGGAGGCGCGGGCCGGGATCGAACCGGCGCATAAAGGTTTTGCAGACCTCTCCCTTACCACTTGGGTACCGCGCCTTGGCAGGGCTGCCTATACTGAACGCGCCAACTCCATCCTGCGCAGCCTGACCGGATTAACCGGGGGGACAGAATGGAGCGGGAGACGAGATTTGAACTCGCGACCCTCGCCTTGGCAAGGCGATGCTCTACCACTGAGCTACTCCCGCGTTACTTTTCAAGTATACCGAGGCTTCCTCTTGCGGTCAAACTGTCACTGAAACCGCATTGTTGATTGGGTCTCAGGCATTCCCGCCCGAGCCCTTTTCCACACGTACAATCTCGCCATCACGCATGTAAAGAATGCGGCTGGCGATCGATGCGGCTTCGGGATTATGAGTGATCATCAGTGTGGTCTGGCCCAGCTCTTTGTTCGACAACTGCAACATCCGCAGGACGGCATCGGAGTTCTTGGTGTCCAGATTGCCGGTGGGCTCGTCGGCCAGCACAATCGAGGGCCGGGTGATCAGCGCCCTTGCGATCGCCACGCGCTGCTGCTCGCCGCCGCTCAGTTCCGAGGGACGGTGCTTGAGACGGCCGCGGATCGCCAGCAGATCGCTGAGATGCTCCAGATATTGTTTGTCCAGAGGCTCCTTGCGACCGCTCACTGCATGAGCGATCTCGATATTGCCCATCGCCGAGAGCGTCGGCAGCAGATTGAACTTCTGGAAGATGAAGCCAATCCGGTGCTTGCGCAGACGGGTGCGTTCCGCATCGTTGAGCGTGGCAAAATCGACGCCGTCGATCACCACCCGGCCATGCGTGGCTTTGGTCAAACCGCCTAGCAAATAGAAGAGCGTGGACTTGCCCGACCCCGAGGGGCCGACAATGGCCACAAACTCCCCCCGCTCGACCGCAAGCGAAACTCCGTTAACCGCAGAGACCTGGATTTGGCCAGTCGCATAAACCTTGGACAGGTTTTCGGCAAGAATGATGGGTGAAGACTGATCGGGCTGCACCTTCGTATTGTAAATGGGCGGTTCGCTCGGCAATTTGAATTCCTGGATAGAAACGTTCCTTTGTACGTCTCCACACCGACCGCACCACGGCTTTAGCAATGATGGATCTGGGAATTTTCGCTCATTCTCGCACAATTACTGCAACTGCGCTCCGCAGGCGGAACAAAAGCGCGACCCCTGAGGATTGACATTCTGGCAACGGCCGCAGGTCAGCAGCATCCCTGACTGAACGGACGACATGTTGGTAGCGTTCAGCGGCTGGTCCCAGCCCGGCAAAGGTAGACCCAGCATTGCAGCGATCCCCGCAGCTTGCACCGCATTGAACTCCCGCACCCGCCCAGGCATGAAGAAACATTCGATGATGCCCAAAAGGGTGGTAATACCCGTCCAGCAGCAGCAGCAGTAGAGAATCCCCAGCCCGGTGCGGCGCAGGTAGAAGTGGTGAATCCCAAAGCAACCCAGGAAGAGGGCCAACAAAATGCCCACCACTTCGTCGCGGCGTACGGCCTCGTACTGCTGATAAAAGATCACTTGCGGGTTGGGAACACTGCTCATGGCGAATTCTCCTTGCCGGTTATGACATGAGGTACGTTTCAGGTGTGTTCCCGGTTCCAGTTTGTTCCGACTGTCTACTGCACCTTCACTGTCACCTGCGCGGACGATCTTCCATATTGATTGGTCGCGTTGAGGGTGTAGGTGGTGGTGACGGATGGAGTGACGGTCGCACTGCCTCCGCGCACACCGCCCAGCAGGTCAATAAAATCGTAGGAGTCGTTGGTGGTGTTCCACGTTAGCGTGACCTTGGTTCCCGCCGAAACCGTCACTGGCGAGGCGGTAAAACTGTTGATGGTGGGTGCCGCTCCAGTAGGCGCCGTCGCCGTGTCATAGCCGGGATAGGTCGGCGTCATCTGCACCACCTCAAAGTTGGAGGAGGCAATGGAGTCCAGATTGGTCAGATCGCTATCGTTCCAGCGCGTGTCAGCTACGCCCTGAAAGAAGAAATAGCCGCCATTGTCAGCCAGAATCATGCCGTATTTCTTCATGGCGGTAAGAATCACCTGATTGGCCGCGGAGTAGCCGGAGATGTCGAAGCTGGACTTCAGCCGGATGCGCATCCCCATTACGTTGCTCACACCCCAAACCGTGCCCGCGGCATGGCTGGCTGGGTAGACGAAGTATCCTCCATTGGCGTCGTTTTTGGTCTGCTGCATGGTGAAGCGGATGGCGTGATTAATAGCTCCGGCTGCCACCTCGTCGTAGCGCACCAGGCCGGGAAAGATGGGCAATCCGGCGGCATCGGCCGAGGTCCAGCCCCAGGGACGCTGATCGTAATTTGCCATGTCCCAGATGGTCTCGGAAGATGAATTCCAGGCGCCATTGCAGCGGTGGGTATTGAATGTCTCGTACAACATGCAGGCATTGCGGTCCAGCACCAGCACATGCGCGTCACCAATGTAAGTATCCGGCCAGCCAGTGCAGTCTGCGGGCCCGCCTTCTATAGGTGCGGCGATAGGGTAAGGTGCCCAGGCAACATCGCTCTGGCTGGCGTAGTCAAGCACATTTATCTGTACCAGCGGGGTGGTGCTGGAATCCACGACGATATAGGGGATGCCGTAATTTCCGCCGGCGACGGAAGAGAAGTCATGGTGCAGGTGCAGCCCTGCAAAGCCAGCTGCCGTCGTGATGGCCGTGTTATTGGGATCAAGCGCGGCGGAGGAGATATCCGTGTTCCACACATTGCTGGTGGGGAAGGGCACAAAGCCGTTGAGGCTGGCGCCGGCGCCCGTGCTCATGCCGGCACAGGAAGCCAGAATAGGCTGCTGAGCGATGGTGATGCTCAGCGTCGCTTTTGCTGTTTGCACCGAGGGGGTGCTGGAATCCGTCACGCTGATGACTACCGAGGTTGTGCCTGCCGCTCCCTGTGCGGGCGTACCGGTAATCGCTCCGGTCGCTGCATTGATGAGGAGACCGCTGGGCAGGTTACTGGCGCTGAAGGTATAGGGCGTAATTCCGCCGGTCGCCGAGACAGTCGTGCTGTAGGCGGCGCCGACGGTTCCACCGGGGAGTGCCGTTGTTGCGACCGCCAGTACGCTGGATGGGGTTCCCGATGTCGGTATTGCCGCAGTACAACCCATCAGAAACAAAGACACAGACGCCAACAGACAGCTCAATCTCATGACGCAACTCCCCTTGAGCGCTCTCGCACCCATCCTGAGCTTATATCGGCAACGGTGGATTCTCCGCTACCGTGAGGCGTTGGCTTTATTGGTATTTCGGGCATGAAGGTAACGTAAGAGCCTGCTTACACAGGAAAGCCCGGGAAGACGTCGCGAAGGTGATCCGGCGCTGGGGTGCAACTGCCTCCCATCCATTTCGCGATAAAACCTGCGAAATGGATGGAGCACGGAGTTTATCGGGCCAGCTCAACAGAAGCTATTCGACTGCGTTGCGGGCAATGACCTCGTGGTACCATTCGGAGCTCAGCTTTGGGGTCCGTTTCTGCGTTTTGAAGTCCACATAGGTGATGCCGAAGCGCTTGCTGTAGCCATCAGCCCATTCATAGTTGTCCAGCAGGCTCCACAGGAAGTAGCCCTTCACCGGATAGCCTTCACTGACGGCACGGTGCAGATGAGTGAGGTGGTTGCGCAGATACATAACGCGCTCGGTGTCTTCGATGCGGCCTTCCGGCGTGATCACATCGTCGGCTGAGCAGCCATTCTCGGAGATGTAGATCGCCGGAATCTTCCACAAGTCGCAAACATTGCGCACCGCCCAGTAGATAACCTCGGGTCCAACCTTGATCCAGGGCGAGGCCATCACCGGATAATCTTTTTGAAAACTCTCGATCGCGTAGCCTTGCTTGGATCCGTCAGCACGCACATAGAACGGCGTATAGACATTGAGTCCAACAAAGTCCAGCGGACTGGAGATCGCCTTGAAGTCGCCCTCCTGCACCTTGGGTGCATTGACGCCTTCCTTCTCCAGATACTCATCGATGTAGCGGCCTTCCATCAGCGCTGTCAGGAAGGGCGCATTTTCGATGCGCGTAGCCCGGCGGGCGGCCTCGATGTGTTCCTCCGTCTCGATTACCGGAGCGTAGACCGTGACATTCTCGGCCAGACCCACCTGCGTTCCACTGGGAGTATTGGCACGAATTGCTTGGACGCCGAGTCCGTGAGCCAGAATGCCGTTGTGACGAATCTGGTTGACCTGCGCAGCGGGCAGCTTCAAGCCAGGAGCAAACTGGCCGATCTTGTGGCCCAGATCGGTGAAGCAGACAAACTCGTTGGTGGTCATGAAGTGGCTCACGCGATCGGAGAGCCGCTTGGACACATAAGCGGCGTAGTCTGCAAAGGCCTTGGAGGTATCGCGCGACTGCCAGCCACCGGGCAGGGCCTGGGGAAGATCCCAGTGAAAGAGGGTGATGTAGGGGGCGATGCCGTTGGCCAGCAAATCGTCCACGACCCGGTTGTAGTAGTCCAAACCCTTGGGGTTGGCTTGGCCTGTTCCTGCAGGGAAGATGCGCGCCCAGGAGATCGACATGCGATAGGTCGCCACGCCCAGCGCCTTCATCAGCTTGATGTCTTCCTTGTAGCGATGGTAGGAATCATCGGCTACGTCGCCCGTGTCTCCCTGGAAGGTCTTGCCGGGAGTATGTGAGAAGACGTCCCAGTTGGTAAGCCCACGGCCGTCTTCCTTGACTGCACCCTCAACCTGATAGGCAGCCGTTGCACAGCCCCACAGAAATCCCTTGGGAAAACGCAATACACGGCTCTCCGGTTCAGCAAGCGCCAGCTTGGGCAAGGCAATACCAGCAAGTGTTGCAGTAGCCGCGGCTGCGGCGGATACGCCAAACTGACGGCGCGAAATGGCTTTCATCTCTTCGACCTTCTTTCCCCGAGAGCACGCAAATCACTAGCTAAACGTTTTAGCAGAACGCGCCAATAGCTGGCAAGGGGTTTTTCTCTGTCCCTGAGGTGTGCTATTGAGTTATGCGTCCGACGCAAAACGCACAAGCCGCAACCCGGAGGCTACGGCTTGTGGATGTTGAACTACTTCGGAGCGTGTACCTAGCCGATTGCAGCAAAGGTATTGTCCAGGAGAAATCTTACATCCCGTCTTTGACGCCTTCCACGAAGGCCTTGAGCTTGCGCGAGCGCGAGGGATGACGCAGCTTGCGCAGCGCCTTGGCTTCGATCTGGCGAATTCTCTCGCGCGTAACCTGGAAGCTCTGTCCGACTTCTTCCAGCGTGTGCTCGGAGCCGTCTTCCAGTCCGAAGCGCATCTTGATAACGCGTTCTTCGCGGGGAGTGAGCGTACGCAGCACCTGCGAGGTGTACTCCTTGAGGTTGACGCTGATCACCGCCTCGGAGGGTGAAACCGCCTGACGATCTTCGATGAAGTCGCCAAGGTGAGAGTCTTCCTCTTCGCCAATGGGAGTCTCCAGCGAGATCGGCTCCTGCGCGATCTTGAGCACCTTGCGCACCTTGGCCACTGGAATGTCCATGCGCCGGGCGATCTCTTCGCTCGAAGGCTCACGGCCCAGTTCCTGCACAAGCTGACGGCTGGTGCGGATCAGCTTGTTGATGGTCTCGATCATGTGGACCGGGATGCGAATGGTCCTGGCTTGATCGGCGATAGCGCGGGTGATGGCCTGACGAATCCACCACGTCGCGTAGGTCGAGAACTTGTAACCACGGCGGTACTCGAACTTGTCCACCGCCTTCATCAGGCCGATGTTGCCTTCTTGAATCAGGTCGAGGAACTGCAAACCGCGGTTGGTGTACTTTTTGGCGATGGAGACCACCAGGCGCAGGTTGGCTTCGATCAGCTCCCGCTTGGCCTGCTCGGCATCCATGTCGCCCTGGATCATCTCGCGCTGGGTGCGCTTCAGCTCAACAACCAGAACGCCGGCATCGGCTTCCAGCTTTTCCAGGTCGGTCTTGCAATTCTTCTGCTGACGCCGGTATTCCTTCTTCAGTTCCTCGCTCTTGGAGGCATCGAACTTCTGATCCAGGGAGCGAATCTGCCGTTCCAGGGTGCGCATGGTGTCGACGGTCTTGTTGACCCGGTCGAGCAGGCGCTTGCGTTCCAGGGGGGTGTACTTCAGTTCGCGCACGATCCGCGAAACCAGCACGCGCTCCCGGGCGATCAGCCAGCGGGTGTGACGCGCATCCTTGGCCTTGGGCTTGGCGGCAGGCGCTGCCGGAGCAGTCGCTGTTGCCGCTGTAGCCACCGTTCCGCCCTGCTTTTCTTCCAACTGGGCAATCTTCTTGAGGTGCTTGAGCAGAGCGTCGATGCGGGTGACGGTACCCTTGACGCGAGCCTGCACGACATCTTCGGTGAGCTCTTCCTCGTCGAAGACCACAACTTCCTTGACGTTGCGCACGCCGCGCTTCAGATCCTCGCCCAGGGCGACGATCTCGCGAATCACGATCGGCGACCGCGACAGCGCCTTCATCACACGCAACTGGCCGCGCTCGATGCGCTTGGCGATCTCGACCTCGCCCTCGCGGGTGAGCAGGGGAACGGTACCCATCTCGCGCAGATACATGCGCACCGGGTCGTTGGTCTTTTCCAGCGTACCGGGGGTGAGATCCAGCTCTACGTCTTCGCCCTCTTCCGCGTCGAAGTCTTTGTCAGCGCCATACTTGGGGCTGTCCAGCAGATCGATGCCCTGGGTGCCGATGGTGGTGATCAGGTCGTCCAGATCGTCGGCGGAGCCCATTTCGTCGGGCAGCATATCGTTGACGTCGCCGTACGTGAGGTAGCCCTTCTCTTTGCCAACCTCGATCAGGCTGTCAATATCATGTTCGAACTTGTCATCCATAGCCAAAATGTCCCTAGTCTCCGGCGCAATGGGTGTTGCACCAGGATGCGCGGCGAATCGCGATCCGGTCCGGCAGGCGCAATCAACCCTTACCGGGTTTATCGGCACACTTGGACGCGAACCTGCGCTCTCCCGCAAAAAATTAGCGGTCTCAGGTAATTGCTCGGAACAGGATGACGGCGCGTCAGGTTTTGCCTGGATAGCCCGCGAGCCGTAGCTCATCGTTGGGGCAGGGGGGCGCGCATCCTCACAGAGATCAACAGATTACCACAAAAGGGAGGAACTCTCCTAAATCGGGAGAGCCTTCCCACTGTGTATTGGACGCAACCCTTTGTTCTGCGGTGCAGGTTTATTGTGTGGGCGCCCCACATCCCGCTACTGGACTTGAGATGCGATCTCTCAATCTGCATTAGTTTTCGCTGTGTTGATGCAGTTGCCGCAGCACCCGGTCCATCTCCAGCTTCTGCTGCGTCAGAGTCATCAAACTGGCTTCGTCGCCTTTCCGCTCGGCCTCGGCCAGCAGCCCCCGCAGCTCACGCAGACGATGCTCCACGGCGCGCTCCTGGATGTGCTGGATGGAGCTGAGCACCTCCTGCACCTCGGGCGGCTTGGTCTCTTGCAACAGCGCCTCGGCCAGCAATGCTCGTTGCGCCTCGTCGGCGACCGCGTCCATTGGGTCGGCGGATTGCCGCACCGCCAGCGCCTGTAACGCCTGATAGCAGCCAAGATGCTGAAACCATACCGGCTGCTCGCCCAGTGCCTGGGCAGCCAGTCGGCGCGGTTGTTCCTGCTCGGGGTCGGTGATGGCCAGTGCGCGCAGCAACACCCGCTCCACTTCGCTCAATGCGGTCATTCGCACTTCAACACGGTCGCGGCGTTTGAGCGCGGCCTGATGCAACTCCTCGCGCAGGACAGCCGAATCGATGTCCAGCTTTTGCGCCGCGTCGTGGGCAAACTGATCCCGCGCCAGCTTCTCCGGCATCCTGCGAATGTGGGGCAGCAGGTAGTTCATGGCCTTCACCTTGGCCTCGGAACTCTGGCCGGGGAACATCTGCCGGGCCCGTTCAATCAGATAGTCGGACTGGCGGCGGGCCCCCTGCAAGGCCTGCAAATAGGCCGGGACGCCCCGTTCGCGGATGAAGCGGTCGGGGTCCAGCCCGTCCTCGAGGGTCACGATCTTAATGGAGAAGCCTTCTTCGGTGAGCAGTCCGATGGACTTCTCGGCGGCGTTCGATCCGGCGGCGTCGGGATCGAAGTTCACGATCACCTGCGCGGTATGGCGCTTGAGCAGCGCCACCTGCTGCTCGGTAAAGGCCGTGCCGCTGGTGGCAATCACGTTTTGCAGGCCGCGCAAATAGAGCGAGATACAGTCCATCTGGCCTTCCACCAGCAGGGCAAAGTCGGCCTGACGGATAGCGACCTTGGCCTTGTCCAGATTGAAGAGGACCAATCCTTTGGTGTAGAGCGGCGTCTCGGGAGAGTTGATGTACTTGGGGCCGGCCTTGTCCCCAGTATCCAGCGTGCGGGCGGTGAAGGCGATTACTCGGCCGCTCTCGTTCATGATGGGAAACATCACCCGCTTGCGGAAGCGGTCGTAGAGCGGACCCATGCTGCCATCGCCCTGTTCCTTTGAGCTAAAAAGTCCGCTCACCCGCAGGGTGTCGGAGTCGGCCATGTTGCTGAGGCGGTCGCGGAGGCCGTTGAAGCCATCGGGCGCGTAGCCGATGCGGAAGAGCTTGATGCCATTGGCGTCGAGGCCACGACTGGCGAGATACTCGCGAGCCAGAGCGCCTTGCGGGCCGTTCAACTGCTCCTCGAACCATGCGGCGGCGGCTTCATTCAGATCGAGGAGTTTTCCGCGCAGACGAGCTTCGGCTGCTTGTTCGGGTGAGGAAAATTCGCGCTTGGGCAGCGCGATGCCGCACTTCTGGGCCACAATCCGCACCGCTTCCGGGAAGGTCGCGCTCTCGATCTTCATTACAAAGGAAAAGACATCGCCGGAGAGGCCACATCCAAAGCAGTGATAGAACTGACGCACCGCCTGCACATTGAAGGACGGTGATTTTTCCTTGTGAAAGGGGCAAAGTCCGGAGTAATTTTGCGCGCCCGCCTTGCGCAGGCGCATGTAGCTCTCGATCACCTTGACGATGTCGGCCTGCTGTTTGACGGATTGGGCGATGTCGAGCAATGTTTCTCTTTCTGGAAAAGCTTCCTCTCTCAGGATAAGCCCGCCGATTGGCTCCGGGAAAAAGGCGTGCAAACGGGCTAAAAACGGGGAATTTTTCGCTAAAGAGCTTCATTTTTCCTGTAAAAAGTGACTGTTTCCGTGCGCTCTTGTTTACTATTCGTTCACCGGGTCTGCAAATGTAAGTATCAATGATATCTGTATTTTGACTAAGGTCACAAGTAAATTTACCGGCGTACTTTCTGGGCATGGGGGGTGTGTCAATAGGAGTGATATTTACCCTGATTGCGCGCGCCTGGAGACAGTATGAGGCAAGAAGGGGAAATTTCAGGCAGCGATTGAGCAGCCGTTCTCCAGGTCCCAAAATATAAGACCTTTGAAAAGGCTCTTATTCCTCGGTAGGCAAGTCCGCGCCCAGAATCTTCATAGGCGTCAGGCCGCGCTCACGCAGAGCGCGCAAACTCAGCGAATCGTGACGCTTGGCCAGCCTTCTGCCATTGTGGTCGACGACCAGGCGGCAGTGAAACCAGTCGGGGTGCTGAAAGCCCAGTGCACGGTTAAGCAAGATCTGTCGCGCGGTGGACTTGAGCAGGTCCGCACCACGCACCACCTCGGTGATGGCCATCGCCGCATCATCGGCCACACAGGCCAGTTGATAGCTGGGAACGCCATCGCGCCGCCAGACCACGAAATCGCCGAAATCCTCACCGGCAATAAAACGCTGCGGGCCCAGGTTGCGATCCTCGAACTCCACGACCTCGCCGTCGGGAACGCGAAAGCGCCAGTTGTAGCCGTCGGGGGTCTCCAGTTCCGCTCCGGTGGGGCCGGGAAGTTGCGCGGAATAGCCTTGCAGATGGCGGCAGGTGCCGGGATAGACAGGCTCGTCGTCCAGCGGATCCGCTTTGCCAGCCTCAGGCGTGGAGCTTTCATGAGGTGCGCCCAAGGCAGACTGCAAATCTTTACGGGAGCAGCGGCAAGGGTACAAGAAACCGTCTCTCAAGAGCTTGCGCCAGGCGGCCAGATAGATGGACTGGCGGCGGCTCTGCACATAGGGGGCATAGGGACCACCCCGGTCCGGCCCTTCATGCCAGCGAATTCCCAGCCAGCGCAGATCTTCGAGAGCGGCTTCCGCATAGATGGCGCGACTGCGGTCGGGGTCCAGATCCTCCAGGCGCATCACAAGCGTACCGGCGGCCTCGCGGGCGCGCTGCCAGGCGGTCCAGAAGGTGCGAGCGTGGCCCACATGCAGATAGCCGGTGGGCGAGGGCGCAAGCCGTCCGCGGTAGTTCGACATCGGCGCTGGAGGCAGGCTGGCCATACGTAAACTCAGTGTAGTTAGATGCCTGCCGCGCGCATATGGAGAGTTTGGTTCCCCGCCGGAGCAGGCTGACCTCAGAACAGCTCGGGAATGGTATGGAAAGAGATGCGTGTGGGCGCGGCCTTGAAAGCGGTCAGCATCGCCGCCGGAGCCAACGTGCTCAATCCATATTTATGGTTGAGATGATCCATCGCCTCCTGCAGGCGGCTGCGGTTCTCTTCGCCGTCGAGACGGTCAAAGAGGCTCAGCGTGTGCAGATGGCCGGGAACCAGATTGTTCAGGCTCACCCCCACATAATAAGGCTGGTTGTGCTCCCCTCCGGTGGGACGGCTGGCCCACAGGCGGCAGAGTGCGGCGATCAGCGTCTGGCTGTCCTGGGTTTCGCTGAGGCGAATCTCAGCCTTCCAGCCGCGCGTGGGAGCGCCAAACCGGCTCACTGGCCCTTGTTCTCGTGGAACGGCAAAGCCGATGGCCAAACCGATGCTGCCAGCCCACAATCCATTGGAACGCAGGCGCAGAGCCGCCTTGTGCAGCAGCTTGTGAGCCACCGCCCAGGCCTTTTCCGGGGAGCGCATCTCAGGGCCCAGCACATGCTGGTGGCTGAGAGACTTCATGTGCTCGGTTTCGGCGGGGTCGAAGTCCTCGCCACGCAGCCAGTGCCAGAGCCGCTCACCCAACACCGATCCCCATTGCTTGCCGGCCTGCTCGCAGTTGAGCGCCAGCAGATCGTCCATGGTTCGGATGCCGCGCTCGTTGAGCTTTTTCTCGGTGCGCGCGCCGATGCCGGGCAGATCGCGCAGGGAGAGCTGACGCAGCGCCGTGGGCAGGATGTCGGGCGATAGCGCCACCAGCCCGTCAGGCTTTTCCATATCGCCAGCTACCTTGGCCAGATAACGGTTGGTAGCCAGCCCCACCGAACTGCGCAACGTGGACCCCACCTGCTCGCGAATGCGCGCCTTCACCTTGCGGCCCAGCTCCAGCGCCGCGAGCAAGGGACGCTCCCGGCCCATCAAGCGGCAGGCCATCTCGTCGACGGAGAGCACCGCCGTCACCGGCAGACAACTCTCCACCGCGTCCACGATGCGATGGTGATACTCCACATAGAGCTCGTGGCGAGCCTCGACCAGCACCAGACCGGGGCACATCTGCCTGGCCTCACCGACCATGGTTCCGGTCTTGACTCCGTGGGCTTTGGCCTCGTAACTGGCGGCGATGCAACAGGTTGTATCAGCCATCATGGGCACAATGGCCACCGGGCGATGGCGCAGCTCTGGACGCACTTCCTGCTCCACCGAGGCAAAGTAGGAGTTCATGTCTACAAAGAGCCAGTTCAGCAGCGGCCCCGAAGCAACGCTCTCCGGCGGCTTTTCGGCCGGAACAGACGCGCATTGGAGCCTGGTGACCATAGTGTTCCTATTTTCGCTTTATATTCCCCCAAAAGCAATACATGACTTTCCTATTTTGCCGATGGTAAACTTATCGCGCCGGGACACCGGCACTCCAAGGATCGCGGAAAATGCCGCGTCATGGTCTGATGTGACCAGCCTTGGAGGGATGGATAAGGGAACCTTGTTTATGCACAGCCTGATTCATTGGATGGCGACGAATGGAAGCGTTCTGGCCGGTATCGTAACGGCGGGCGTGGCCGTGCTGCTGGCTTGCTGTTTGGGATGCTCGAACTGTTCCTGCCGTGACAAGGACGACCTGTTTAGCCGCCACGAGATGTAGCGACGGGATCGCAGCACAACGCCAAAGCTGTAAGGCGAGTTTGCGTTGTTGCGGCAAAGAGGAATTGTGCGCTCTTATTCGAGAGCAACGATTCTGAGGCCGGGAATCTTTTCGAAGTGCTTCACGTTGAGCGTGGCCACATCGAAGTCCAGATGCATGGCCGTTGCTCCGATCACCAAATCTTCAAAGCCGATGCGAATTCCTCGCGCGGCCTGTTCTCCCTCAATCTGGCCGGCAAGCTGTGCGATCTGCAAAGTGACCGGATAGACTATCAGGTCGCGAAATACGTTCTCGGCAAAGATGCGCCTTCGATTGCTCTCGGCTGCCGTTCTGGCCCGGTAGATGCCATGCGTGAGTTCCACGACGCTCACTGAGGAAAGCCCTATATCAATCTCTCCCTGAGTGGCTCGAATACGGAGAAGGATATCTTCGATTGCCTCATAGCGCCGTTCGCTCTCGATCAGAACACTGGTATCGAGAATCAGCCCCACAATGTCAGTCCCAGGCCGAAGTATCGCGCGGCTTGCGATTGGCAATAATATCTTCGAGGTCGGCAGCAAACTCGGCGGTCATCACCGGAGCATAGCCCAACTCCTTGGAATGCGCCTCCGCTAACGCAATCGATTCAGAGATGGATCGGCGCGGCAAAGCAGCCTCGCGCAACAGGATTGTCGGCGCATCCTCCTTTTCGATAAGGATCTCCGCGCCCTGATGGGCATGGGCCAACAGTCCGGCGAAGTCGCGGATTGCTTCCTCTTCCGATATGTGAATCGTCGCCATGCCCCGATGATACCCCCATTTCAGCTTGCTTTCGCGGGAAATAAGGCAGAATTTCGAGATGAATCTAGACGCTCCCATCATCGAGAAAGTCGAGTATCTGGATCACTCCATCGCATCAAAAGACTTGCGCCACGCCGCGTGACGGTGTAGGTTGGGGCACATGCAATGGGCGACTCCAGAAGAACGGCGCAATTTAGGTCAGGCGCGGCGCAAGCAGGTTGGCCGTCAGGAACATAGCCAGCTTTTACCCAAGGCCCGCAAGACCGCAGCCGCGGATCTGCTGGCGCGGTCGATGCGGGGGCGCGTTCCAGCGCTGATCAAGCTCAAATATCAGTTGATGGCAGCTTCGCCCTTCGGCTACTTCCGGGGCGCGGTGCCGGTGATGGCGGCGGATCTTTCTGTACTGCCGAATACAGGTCTGCTCTGCCAACTCTGTGGCGACGCGCATGTGCGCAATCTGGGAGCCTTTGCCGCTCCCGATGGACGGCTGGTCTTTGACATCAACGACTTCGACGAGACCATCCGCGGACCTTTTGAGTGGGATCTGAAGCGCATGGCGGCTTCGCTAGTGCTGGCGGGCCGCGAATCAGGGCACAAGGACGGCGCGGCACGCACCGCGGTGGAGAAGTGCATCGAGCGCTATTGCCAGCAGATGCAGGCATTTGCCGAGATGTCTCTGATCGAGGTCGCTCGCTATCAGGTGCATCGTCTGGGCCAGGTTGAACCGGTTCATGACGCTTTATGCAAGGCCGAACGGGCCACGCCGCGGCATACGCTGGAACAGATGACGGAGTTGACTCCGCAAAAGACCGCATCGGCCCCGGCTCTTCTGAAACAACCAAAAACAGCTTCTTCCTCTTCGCTTCGTTCCGTATCCGTGCAGAAGGACGAGAGCGCTCCTCGCCGCTTCAAGGAACAAAAACCAATGCTGGCCCGCGTCAGCGGAGCGCAGGCCACGGCGGTGCTGGGGGCGCTCGGTCCCTATCGGGCGATGCTGGAGCCGCAGCGGCAGCATCTGCTCTCGCTCTACCGGCCAGTGGATGTGGCTTTCAAGGTCGTGGGAACCGGCTCGGTGGGATTGCGCGACTACTGCGTCTACTTTGAGGGCAATGGGGCGCAGGACCCGCTCTTTTTGCAGATCAAGGAGGAACCGGCCTCGGGCTACACCACCTATCTGCCGGAAGCCCTGCCTCCGCATCACAACGGCCAGCGCGTCGCCGAGGGACAGCGGGCGATGCAGGTGCAGTCCGACCCCTTTTTGGGCTGGACGCACTTTGGCGGGCGCGACTATCTGGTTCGACAGCTGAACGACCACAAGGGGTCGATTGACCTGCAGGATTTGTCCGGAGACGGGTTGCAAGCTTACGCCGAACTCTGCGGCGAACTGCTAGCTCGCGGGCACGCGAGGTCGGGTGATCCGCTGGTGCTGGCCGGCTATCTGGGAACGGGAGACGGATTTGCCGAGGCGCTGGGCAAGTTTGGCGTCGCTTATGCGGATCTGACGGAGAAGGATTGGCAGGGGCTGAAGAAATCGAGCAATACAACTCGATAATCCGGTTTGCCTTGTTGACTCGCATCGCCGTGATCGAGAATGTGATGCTCATTCACGATTGCTGACGCAAGAATGCCAGCCAATCCGGTTATGGGTAGCCAAGAGCGGTTCTCCAATTCACATACACTGCCCAGCATCATGAAAGGTGGCTTTTCTGGGAAAACGCCACTCGGCAGCTTTGATTCCGGTGTAAAGCAAATTGGAGAACCGCTATAGCTGGCATTTGTACTGATTCAGAACGATAAATTCCCCGACTCAGCGGCGACCGCCACCGCCCATTGCTGCGCCACGCGCAGAGCCGCCACTCCGATAACCTCCTCCGTAGGCGCGCTGGCCGCCGGCGTTACCGTACCCGCGTGACGCCATCGCATAGCCGCGTGGCGCACCCGCATAGCCGCGTGGCATACCCGGATAACCGCGTGGCGCAGCAGCATAGCGAACCGGGCCATAGCCCATCACTCTGGAATAAGGTCGGACGGCATAGGCTCTACCTCCGCCCTGAGCTGCATAGGCATACCCACCGTTCGAGGGTGCGTAGCCGTATCCGCTGTAGGCCATTCCCACAGGGGGCGCCATCATCACTGGCGGCGGCAGGTAAGCCACAACGGGGGGAGCCTGTTGGTAGCCCGGGTCAGATTGATCACTGACCGAGGGGTCGTCGGCCATGGCGGTAGCCTGAGGAGCCTGATCCTCAAATGACGCCGGAGGAGGGGCGAGTTCCGCAGTTGGGACCCGGTGCATTAGGCCATTTGGATCTGCCTGCGGTTGCGCGGTATCGGGAACCTCCAGATCGTCCATAACCTTCAGTGTCAGCCGGGTCTCAGTCTTCAATGTTGGGCGGGGTCCGCGCTCAGGAAGCATCAGCAAATCGACGGGCCAAAGAATCGGAATCGACCACATCACCGCATCGCGCACGGCGTGGCCTTTGCCTAAGATACGACCGTCCCGGTCCACGTTGTAGCCCGGCACGCCGACCACCTTGGCATCGACGGGAATGATGGTGTTCGGTTCGACCACCATGCGATCGAATTTGAGTTCCATCCAACCCTTGCCCACAAAATGGCCAGGATCCTTATAGTCCTCAAAGCGCCCCACCAGATAGCTGTTATAGGGCAAGATGGCACGGCCAAAGCGCTCGGCATGCCCCACCTGACAGAGCACAGGATCGCCAATGGCCGTAGTTTTGGAGTTGAGTTTGGGCTCCGAGGTGGTGCATTGGATCAGCGCACCAGCAGGAATGATCTGTTCACTGGCCACAGCAAAGAGTGGGACGGCGAACAGGACAGAGAGGAGGGTAAACCGTCGGCAGTTCATGTCGGTCTCCTAGAAAGGTTCTTCGAGGGAATACGTTGTGGGAGGGTCTGGGAGCACGTATGGCCGTATGCCAGCGTCACACGCGCAAGGAGGGTATGTTCACTCCAACACCGACTGTGAGGTTAAGTTCCGCGATGGAGAAAAAAAGTTTCAAAGTTTTCCACAGAACCCCCACAACAGAACAAGCTTTTTTGTGCCTGTTTTAGCTGTTTGTCTGTTTCAGGCTGCTTGAAGGACGTAAAAACACCGCTAATCAGCGTTGCGACTGGTTGCGCCGGTAGATATCGTAGGCGGTCAATCGGTCCACCAGGGTGTAGTCGGGCAGCAGTGCGGCTAAAAGTTGTGCGCGAGCAGGGGTGGGGTCGGCTTTGATCTGCTGGTGGGTCTTCACGATCAGCCAGCGAATGGAGCGAGCTTCAGCGGCGACTTGCGGGGGCGTGAGCGGGTCGGTGGAGGGGTCGAAGAGGAGCACGGGAAATTGCGGTGCGCGGCCGGTGGCATAGTAGAACGGGTCCTCGCCGGGAAGCAGCAGAATGCCGTCTTGCTGGGGAATCTTTGCCGATGCGTAGCGCAGCAACTCTTCAAATTCTGGAAGGTAGGGGCCAGACGTGGCTAGGCCGCGCAGTACGGGTAGGGTTGCGCGGGCGGGTGAGCCGTCGAGGTCGATGTAACTGAGCCGTTCCTCGCTGGCGGTGTAGAAGCCTCCAGCCACCAGCAGAATCGCGGTCAGCGTTGCCCCGAGTGCGAGTGGTAGCTGGGACGACGCTCCGGGCCAGTCGGCCAATTCTGCCAGCAGACCTGCAGCCAGCAGGATGCCAAGCGGCCAAAGAGCGTAGGTCGATCCCCAAAGCTGCTGCGAGAGCAAGGTGCCGTAGATCGCGGTCAGGGTCAGCAGCGGCAACAGGGCGCGCATCAGGCGGCCTCGGGTCAGGTTCCAGAGAGTGGTTAGAATGGCCAACGCCAGCAGCAGCGGCCAGAGGGCAATCAAGTAGTCGCCCCGTTCGTCGGCGTCGTCGAAAAGAAAGAGCGCGGCGATGGGATAAAGCAGCGGTGCGACCAGCAGGACGAAGGCGACACATTGCTTACCCAGCCGTTGCGGGCCGAAACGCAGCACCAGCAGACCGGCCGCGATGGCCAGCAGCATCCAGGGCAGAGCCGGTTCGCGGAAGATGGTCAGCATCGCCACAACTCCGACCATGCGCCGCTGCATGGCGAAACGCACCGTCCAGTGCAGGTAGTTGCCCAGACCGCAGGTGGCTTGAATCACCAACAGGGCGGCGGACAGAGTGCCTATGGCGGCCAGGAGAAGATCGCGCAGAACCGGCGCTGGGGGGAGTTCGGTACGAACCAGCAGTCGCAGAGCCAGCAAGGCTACCAATGCAAACAGCGCCGCCGCCAGAAAAGGTAGTCCGATGTTTTGCTTGAAGAAGAGCGGCAGGCAGAGGGAAGCGCCGGCCAGAAAGACGAGAATGCGGGAGGAGTTTTCCGGGTCGAGGACCCTTTGCAGCAAGCAAAGCGCAAGCAGCACAGACAAAATGCAATCGCAATCGTAGGAGGGAAAGGGAAAGATGCAGTAGATCCCTAGAACAGCGAGCGGCGTGGCCAGCAGCAGGGAGAGCAGGCGGGGTTGAGCCACGCGGCCCTTCAAGACTCCATGAAGGAGTAAAGCGGTCAGCACGGTTCCCGCGCCGCCGGCCAGAGCGGTGTAGATCTGGACCAGTCGAATGGACGGTCCGGCCAGGCGCAGCAGAGCGGCTTGAATCATGAAAGTAAAGGGCGCGTGGACGAAGGGGAAGTCGCGGTAGGGCATCTGTCCGCGGGCGATGCGGGCGGCGCTATCCAGTACGTAGGCCATGTCCCAAAGCACGGCAACATGGCCGTGCTGCCAGAGAATCACCGCAGCGGTGGCGGCGAAGAGGGCGAGGAGTGGCAGTAGGGCGGAAACTTTACGCACGCTCTGGTTCATAGGGATAGGATAGTCGGCGCGGATGCAGGTTCTTTGTTGCGTTCCCTCTCAACAGGCGGGATAGATGACAGAGACCTTGTCCTTCTTCGCGGGTTAGCCCGCTTCGCGAGATTGCTGGTTGGCAAGTTGGCAGGGCGCTGCATTTGGTTCATGGTCGCAGTGACTCGACCCGGCGAGTCAAACTGTCAGGCTTTTTGTAACCAACTTTAGACTCAGGACTCTAGAATTGAGGAATATGCCTACCTCCGTTCGCTCCCACGCCAAGATCAACCTCGGACTCTTTATCGGAGGACCGCGCCCGGATGGATTTCATGGGCTGAGCACCGTCTATCAGACGCTGGAGTTGCACGACATGGTCACGGTGACCGCCCGGCGCGCTCCGGTAACGGCGCTGCGGTTGACCTCGAATGACGACCGCGTGCCTACCGACAGCCGCAATACCGCGTGGAAGATGGTGGAACTGGCGTTGAAGGCGCTGGAGATCACGGCAGAGGTCGAGATCCACATTGAGAAGCGGCTGCCAGTGCAGGGGGGCATGGGGGCGGGTTCGGCCAATGCGGTGGCGGCGCTGGTGGGGTTGGAGGCGGAGTTGAGGGTTGGCGGGTTAGTAAACGCAGGTCCTTCGACTGCGCAAGGCGCGGGGAACGCGCCCTGCTCCGCTCAGGATGACAGTGTTTTTCAGGATGACAGTGTTTTATCCATGAGATTTGCAACTCAAGGCACTTGGGAGGCCCGGCATTGGGGGGCTAAAAGACTTCAGATCGCTGCTCGTGTGGGCTCCGATGTGCCGCTTTTCCTGATTGGCGGCACAGTGCTGGGGCTGGATCGTGGGCAGGAGGTTTTCCCGCTGCCGGACATTGAGCCGGTGTGGTGCGTGGTGGCGATTCCGGGGGTTGGGGTCTCGACGCCGCAGGCTTTTCGCGACTGGGACGCCCTCTGCGCTGCCGAGGGTTTGACCCAGGAGGCCAGTACGGATAAACTAAATGAGTTGAGTCGCGCCTATGCCAGCGCCTTTGCGGGATCGAGCCAGTTTACTGGTTCCGCCAGCGAAGGACAGCAGGGAGCAGGCTCCTCCGGTGTCCTTTCCGCAACAAAGAGTCATGGAGAGGACCTTGCCGGGCCACCAGGGTCCGCGCTTGTCCGCACCGGGATTTGTAGCTGGATTCAGAACGACTTTGAACGTGTCGTGTTTCCCCAGCAACCTTCCCTTCGCGCAATCAAGTGCATTCTTGCGGCTTCGGAGACCCCGGAGGCAGCCCTCCATGCCTCGCTGTCTGGGTCCGGATCAGCGCTCTTCGGGTTATACCAAACCCGTGGGGCCGCGGAAGCAGTCTGTCAGCAACTGCGGACGGCGGGAGTCGAGAGTCATCTGACTCGCACTCTGCCCCGTTCCGCTTATTGGCGTCAGATGCTTCACCCTTCGGAAGATTGACAGTTGACCGGCCTGCGCGAGAGACTCGCGAGCGGTTGCTGGAACAATTCCTGAAGGATGTTGGGCGATCGTCTAATGGTAGGACAGTGCCCTTTGGAGGCACTTGTCTAGGTTCGAATCCTAGTCGCCCAGCCAATTTTTAGGGATCAGTAGTCAGTTATCAGTTATCAGTAGTCAGTAATCAGTTGCCCGTTATCGGCGACCGCATTGACTGATAGCTGAAGACTGACAACTGAAAACTGTTGAGTAGCAACCAAAGCCAACCAGCTTGGAGGTGCTCGAAGATGGAATCAGGAATAGAGACGGTCATGGTCGAAGAAGCGCAACAGATGACAGGTCAGGCAGAGGCCAAGGAAGCGGCACAGTTCGCAACCGCCGATGCCGCCAAGGCGAAGGACGCATTAAAGCCCGCGTCCGATCGCAAGCGGACCCGCAATCTGAGTGAAGACAAGCGTTTCAAGCTCTTTACCGGAACCGCCAACCGTCCTCTCACCGAAGCCATTGGCCGCCACATCGGCGTAGCCGTAGGCGAAGCCAAGCTACAGCGCTTTGCCGATGGCGAGGTCTACTTCCAGCTTCTCGAGAACGTCCGCGGCGTGGATGTCTTTGTTGTCCAGCCCACCTGCTATCCGGTCGATCAGCATCTGGTTGAGTTGCTGGTGATGATCGACGCGCTCAAGCGCGCTTCGGCAGCCCGCATTACGGTGGTAGTTCCCTATTATGGATACGCCCGCCAGGATCGCAAGGACCGGCCCCGCGTGGCCATCAGCGCCAAGCTGATTGCCGACCTGCTGACCACCGCCGGCGCCAATCGCGCTCTCTTTGTGGACCTGCACGCGGCTCAGATTCAGGGCTTCTTCAATATTCCCGTCGATCACCTCTTTGCCAGCCCGGTGCTGGTCAGCTACTTCCGCGAACTGGCGCTGCCCAATCTGACGGTGGTTTCTCCCGACGCGGGCGGTGTGGAGCGGGCCCGGTTCTTTGCACAGAAGGTTGGCGCTCCACTAGCTATCGTGGACAAGCGCCGCACCGACATGAACGTCACTGAAGTGATGAACGTGATTGGCGACGTGCAGGGCAAGAACTGCCTGATCATCGACGACATCATCGACACCGCTGGAACGCTGGTCAAGACTGTGGACGCTCTGCTGGCCAATGGCGCCGCCGCCGTTTACGCAGGCGCCAGCCACGCCGTGCTCTCCGGACCGGCCATCGACCGAATTGCCGCATCGCGCCTGACGCAACTGGTGGTTACCGACACCATTCCGCTGCGCGAAGCCGCCCAGAAGTTGCCCAAGATCAAGGTGCTCACCATCGCCGGCCTGCTTGGAGCAGCCATCGAGAGCATCCACATGGAAACCAGCGTGAGCACGCTGTTTTCTTAAGTACAGCTACTAGCTTCCAGCTTTTAGCTGCTAGCTAGTGGTTGGTTCTGGGGTTTTGATGTCCTTTGCGATTGCGCGAAGGGATGAATGCTCTGAACTCAGCAGTTGAATGAGTCAGAGCAAATTAGTAACAGCAGCAAGAGGCTGTCGGCTAGAAGCTGGAAGCTAAAAGCTGTTCTTCACAAAGGGAGCGGAGCCATTCAGCCCTCTCAACCAGCCTTAAGCTAAAAGCTAACGGCTAGAAGCTAGAAGCTGTACTTCCGTGCCCGAATCAGAAACGAGAGAAAGAATGCCTGAAGTTATCGTAGCCAAAGCCCGCGTGGGCAAGTTCAACAAGAACGCCGCTCGTCGTGTCCGTGTTGCCGGCAAGATTCCCGCCGTGCTCTATGGCGCTGGCCAGGATGCCATCGCCGTCGAAGTGAGCCCCAAGGAAGTAGAGCGTATCCTCTTCTCCGAGACCGGCCACAACACCATCTTCGACATCGACATCGCGGGCCAGCCCGCGACCAAGGCCATGATCGTCGACTGGCAGCGCGAGCCGCTCAAGGATCTGCTGATCCACATCGACATGAAGCGCATTGCGCTGGACAAGCCCCTGCGCGTCAGCGTGGCTATCAAGCTGATCGGCATTCCCGCGGGCGTGAAGACCGCCGGCGGCATTCTGGATCATGTGTTACGCGAAGTCGAGATCGAGTGCCTGCCGGCCGACATCCCCAGCCACATCGATGTGGACATCAGCGGCCTGGGCCTGCATGGCGCGGTTCGTGTTGCCGATCTGCCTCACTCCGGCTCCATCAAGTTCCTGGCTGCCGAGGATGCGACTGTGGCTCACGTTATCGCCATCCGTGAAGAAGCTGCTCCTGCGGAAGGCGCGGCCGAGCCCGAAGTTGCCAAGAAGGGCAAGCCGGCCGAGGCCAAGCCTGCCGCCGATGCGGCTGCCAAGAAGCCCGCGGCAAAGAAGTAGGCTTTGGCTTCCGCTAGCGAATCCGGCCGTCGCGGTCCCTTCATTGTGGTGGGACTTGGCAATCCCGGCCCCGAGTATCAGTGGAGTCCGCACAATGCGGGCTTCATGGCCATCGACCGCATCGCTCTGCAAGAGGGAGTGGTGGTCCAAAACCGGCGCTGCAAGGCCGCTACAGCAATCTGCCGCATGGCAGGGCGCGAGGTGGTTCTAGCCAAGCCGGAGACATTTATGAACTTGAGCGGCCAGTCCGTGGCTGCTCTGGTTCATGAGTTCGAGGCCGATCCAGTTCAGGACCTGCTCGTGATCTACGACGAGTTGGACCTGACGCTGGGCAGCTTCAAGATCAAGGAACGCGGTTCGCCGGCGGGGCACAACGGAGCCCGCAGCATCACCGGCGCACTGGGAACACAGGAGTGGCCGCGGTTGCGCATCGGGGTAGGACTCGATCTTCCCCCACAGGCAACAGCGGCAGGCAGGCGTCCCGGCAAGGACTATCTGCTCTCGCCCCTGCGCAAGACGGATCTGACCGTGCTCGACGAGGTGCTGGACCGGGTGGCAACAGCCACGCTCCGCATCCTGGAATTGGGAACGGCAGCCGCCATGAACGAATTTAACCGCCGCGAGCAAATCGGCCCGGCGGAGCGGTAAACAGGAAGCACCCGTCGCTATGGCCCAGGGCCGGCGGCAGCGGCTGAAGTCAGGTGATTTCAGCGGAAAGAGAAACCGGATGTCTCGTTTGTATGAGGTAATGTTCATTGTTCGGCCCGATGTGGTCGAAGAGGAAGCCGACAAGCTGATCGCTGGCTTCACCACCACCGTCACCAATGGCGGCGGCGTGGTCAAGACCATCGAGAAGATGGGCCGGCGCAAGCTCGCCTACACGGTGCGCAAGTTCAATGACGGCAACTATGTTCTGCTGACGATCGAGGCCAATGGCCCGGTGGTTCTGGAGCTGGAACGCCGTCTGCGCGTCACCGAGCCGGTGATCAAGTTCATCACCGTGCGCATCGACGAAGAAGAGAAGCGTCTGGCCAAGGCCAAGGCCAACCGTGGCGTGCGTCGCTCGGCGATGGTTGCGACCCCGGCTGCTCCGGTTGCCGCTCCCGTTGTTGCTGCTCCGGTGGCTGTTGCCGCCCCTGCGCCGGTTGAAGTTGCCGCACCCGTTGAAGCGGAAGTTGTCGCCGAGCCGGTTCAGGCTGCTGTCTAAGGTACAGCTGACAGCAGACAGCTCACAGCAGACAGTTCGTCGAGTTTCATCACTGTCAGCTGTCCACTGTCGGCTGTAGGCTGCTTAAATTGCCGCCGCCGGTCCCGATGGGAAAACCGGTTCCGGCCAGATCAGCGCTCCAGGGAGATTCCCGGCGGAGCTGAAGAGAGTGAAGAGGAAACACCATGTCTGAAGAGACTGTTAAGGCGCCGGAGACGAGCGCAGTTGCAGCACCCCAAGCCTCGACTGGCCCCGCTGCGGGTTCCGGTTCTGGTTCCAGTTCCGGTCCGCGTCAGGGCGGACGTCCCGGCGGCGGCCCCGGTGGCCGTGGCAAGTTCTTCCGCCGCAAGAAGGTCTGCAAGTTCTGCACCGAGAAGATCGATGCCGTTCCTTACCGCGATGTTCGCCTGTTGCAGCAGTTTGTGGCCGAGCGTGGCAAGATTGTGCCCCGCCGTCTGACCGGCGTCTGCACCACGCACCAGCGCCGTCTGACCCGCGCCATCAAGCAGGCTCGCAACATCGCTCTGCTGCCCTTCGCGACAAAGCACTAGAACCTGGCTGTGGCTCGACGGGCTGAAGCGATCCTGAGGATCACACAGCCCAAGCCGCCCTCGCAAAAACTGGAGATTTCCCATGGAAGTTATTCTGAAGGAAGACGTAGCCAATCTGGGCCACCGCGGAGACGTGGTGAAGGTTGCCGATGGCTATGCACGCAACTTCCTGCTGCCCCGCAAGATGGCGCTGCAGGCTACTTTGGCCAACAAGGCAGTCATCGAACAGATGAAGTCCGCCGCCGCCCGCCGCTCCGCTTCGGAGAAGGCGCAGGCCGAGGCTCTGGCTGCTCAGCTCGAACCCCTCAACCTCAGCTTCACCCGCAAGACGGGCGAGAACGGCCACCTCTTTGGTTCCGTCACCTCGTCGGACATCGCGGCCGAGCTGGCCACCAAGGGCTTTGAACTGGATCGCCGCAAGATCCAGCTGGACGAGCCCCTCAAGAGCATTGGCGACTTCACCGTCACCATCAAGCTCTTCCGCGAAGTGGTTGCCAACGTGAAGGTCACGGTTGTGGCCGAGGCGGAAGTTGCCGCCGAGCCCGCTGCCGAAGAAGCCGTCGCCAGCTAGTTTTTTGTTGTTTGCACCACCAGCCGCCTCCCGGTTCACCGGGGGGCGGTTGTGTTTTTAGAGAGGCAAGTGCCGCGCAGGGAGTTCGCTTTTCATCCAACAGAGGCTTTCGTTCATGCAGAGTCCGACTTCATGCTCCTTGCGGCAACTCGCTTGAACAGTGTTTCCAGACAAACTCAAAATGGTTCTTGAATAGACCGTATGGATAATTCAAGGGGTCGGCCGGCGCGTCCATCTGCAAATACTCGATGAGCGGGATTTCGCCTCCGAGGATTCCTTTGCCTACGTCTAACTTGCCAAAGTGATACTGCTCTACAAGTACGGCCTTGTCTGTCAAAAGCATGAAGGCCTCAGGACCTGAATGGAACATCTTCGCCTTCAGACCATCTTCATCGCCCAGGCGATGAAGCAGATCCTGAATTGTCTCGATGGACTCATTGGTATCGCGAAAGAGCGGCTGTCGTTCCTGAGATGTCTTATCAAAATCCGCCTGTTTACTTTCCGGGTTGTGAATCAGGAACTCGCGAAAGGATCGAACCCTGGCCTGCTCGCAGGCTGGATCGATGAGCAGAATACGGATGTCGGTATCCCGTTCGCAAGCGTCACATAAAGCATCGAAGAGGTCTCCATATTCGAAAAACGCATGCAAGGTAATGCCCTTGATCCAGATAGTCGTATTCTCCTGATTTTTGAGAAGACTGAGGATTCTCTGTCTCCTGATCGTGCTGTCGTAAAAGATTCGTTCGATTCCTACCGCGCTCATCGCTCGGTCACCGCTTCGCTTGAACTGTGTAATCCAGTCGCAGAGTGAGACCGATGCGTTGTTCCAGATCCAGTCGAAATGCGATTCGAGTTCTTCGTGTAGACACGGTGTTCCCGAGTGCCCTGTGACCGAGTGGCATTGCAGTACCGGAATATTGATGCTTCCTCCATGACGTGGCCGAAAGTAGTACTGTTCGACAAACGAAACGGAAGGGGTCCAAACCAAATGGAGCATCGGGGCCGTGTTATAGACCTTGAGTTCGAAACCAGCGCAGTTTGATCTGCACACAAACTTCCAAAAGCTGTTCAACGAGACTTCCAAATCGCTGCGCAGGCGCGACGAAAATGTTTGCAACTGGCCTTCGGCTGCGGCTCTCTGGATTGCGCCTCTACAATCGGGATCGATGAGCAGGATTTGGACATTCAACTTTTGAAGGGACTTGTCCTGGCCTTTCAGACGCAGTTGAATTGCTTCCCAAGCCCGATTGAGATCGGTCTGTTCATCCCGCACAAAATCGTTGAGTGAGATGCCGATGATCTTAATCGTCTCCTCTTCCTCCTCGATACGATTCTTGATGTCGGCGGAGGCCGCGCGCCGGTTTTCATAGACTTTAGAGATCCCGGCATCTTGCAGGGCTACCAAAGAGGCTGCCGATTTTGTGATTGTCGCGGTTTGCTGATTGACTTCATCGGTCAAATCAGTCAGCCACTTGCGCAGTTCTGACTTGATGACCTGGTTACGAAGTTGCTGAATGTCGCTCCCCTCCCGCGCTACATACCACTTCGCACTGCCTGAGACGAGCGCTGTGATGAAGAGAGCGCCGCCGATCTCTCGGACGAGATAGTAAAACTCGCTGGCGCCTTCATGCTGGTAACTCAAGTGGATCAGGAATAGCCCAAATCCACCGATCAACAACACGACCAGAACCAGATTGCGCAAAACTGCTTGAATAAGCATCCACGTATTGTCCTGGTTGCTTTGCTTGAGGGATACCGCATCAATCTTCTTGCCGTCTTCAAGATCAAGAAATTCCTTCATCTTTACACTCATCGTGTCCTCACATAGATAGGGATTTACCCGTGCCCAAACAATGGCCGATTTGAATGAGGATGCTGCCTTGGAATGGATACAGATGCATATAAGTTAGAACTTAGGAATGCAGAAGCTCATCATCGGCGATGAATAGCATCGCATCGCATTTTAAACCGCGTGTGACCGGACAAGGGAATTTATTTTGCAAATCTCCCGGCGTCGTTTTTCTCTCCGCGGATTACTCCGCTGTGGACTCGGTAGTTCCAATCATCGCCAGCGGCTGGCTGCGATCGGTACGCAGGGTGGGAACGGCGGCCAGCAGGCTTTGCGTGTAAGGATGTTGCGGCGCGGTCAGCAGCCGTCTGCAAGACCCTTCCTCGACGATCAGCCCGTTACGCATCACGGCAACCCGGCTGGCTACTTCGCCCACCACGGCCAGATCGTGGGAGATGAAGAGCATGGCCAGACCGTGCTGACGCTGCAAGTCCCTGAGCAGTTCCAGAACCTGGGCTTGCACGGTCACGTCCAGCGCAGTGGTCGGTTCGTCGGCGATCAGTAGACGGGGCTTGTTGATCAGCGCCATGGCGATGAGAATGCGCTGGCGCTGGCCGCCACTGAACTGGTGAGGATAGTCCCTGAAGCGGCGGGCTGCATCGGGGATGGCGACAGCTTCCAAGGCTTGCAGAGCTTTGCGGCGGGATTCGCGTCCGGTCCAGGAGGGAAAATGGGCTTCGGCGCTTTCCGCAACCTGACGGCCAATGCTCATCACCGGGTTGAGCGCGGTCATGGGCTCCTGGAAGATCATGGCGATCTCCCGTCCCCGTTTTTTTCTTAGCCCTTCGGGTGGCTCATTTAACAGGTCGGTGGTGCTTCCATCAACGTTGCGCCAGAGGATCTTTCCACCAGTTTGCGCGGAAGCGCCTAAAAGGCCAAGGATGGCCAGGGATGTAACGCTCTTGCCCGAGCCGGATTCGCCAACCAGGCCGAGGACTTCGCCTTCGTCGATGTGCAGGTTAATTCCGCTGACGGCTTCGGTTGTGCCGAAGCCGATGCGTAGATCCCGAATCTCCAGCAGTGGAGCCATGCATTCATGGTAGATCATGGACGCACGGATAAATACTGAAGTAGATGGTCTCCCCGGTCCCAAGAACGGGACCGGGGGCACCCAAAATGCACCTATGTCCGATTAATAGAGGTAGCTGGATGCAACATCAAAGCCGCGACTATAAGCTTCACGGTATTCATTCTGCCGATTGGCTTCCACTTGCGGATTGTTGTACTCCGGATGGATGTTCATGTCCGGCCGGCGCTTTGCGTCGTAGTCCTGGCGGATCGCGGCGATTCCATCCAGGAAGCCACGCCGTTGCACGGGAGAGGAAGTGCCCTCGATGCGGTCGGCGAAGTTATGGGACGCCAAGTCATAGCCGCTCTTGTAGCCCGCTTTGTAGAGCACGCGGACCAGGAAGGAGAGCTTGGAGGAGTGGTACTCGGGGTGGCTTTCAACACTGGGAGCCATACCGGCGTCATAATCCTGGCCTGCGGCCAAAATGCCGTCCAGATAGCCGATCTTCTGCATCTGTGCCGACTGACGAGGAATGGAGATCCAGGGCGACGGTGGCGGCGGCGGGGGTGGGGGCGGCGCAACGACAACTTCAGGGGGAGGAGCATTGCGATAGGCGCGATGGACACCTTCCTCATAGCCGCGTCGGAAGCCTTCGCGGTAGTCGTCTCTGGCGCCAGCAGGCACGTTGGGATTCCGGAACTCATCGCGGTTGTTCACGTCAGGGCGACGCTGGTTGTCAAAATCCTTTTGTGCGCCGATCAGGCCGTCGTTAAATCCCAGACGGTGGAAGTCGGTCACACCGCGCTGTCCGTCATCATGGCGCTCAACGGGCTGCACGTCATGCCGTTCCGTAGGACGATCCCAGGGCATCGCTCCATTCAGGCCGTTGGGGAAAAGGTGGCGTACGCCGGCGTCATAGCCGCGGTGGAAACCATCCTTATAGTCGTTCACCATGTTGGGCGGAACGCTGGGGTGACGGAGTTCCGCGTGAATGTTCACATCGGGGCGGCGATGAAGATCGAAATCCTGCTGCGCGGCACTCAAGCCGTCTTGAAAACCTTGCCGTTGAAACTCACGAAATTCATGGGGAACAGCGTCCCACCGGTCGCGGTCCTGGGCTGCACAGACATTGAAAACGCCAATACCTAAAGATAGAGCCAAGAGAGATAGCGTAAAGCGAAATAACTTCAAAACAGGAATCCTCCGTTCATGATCCACTGTACTTCAGGTTATCCTGCGGGTTTGTAAATCGTCCACTGGTGTATTGATAAACACCGTTATTTCATGAGAGTTGCGGCGATGATCCGGTTTTGTTACTTTCCCGCATGAAACTTAGTTGAGCGCGATCCATCCGGCGCGAATCAGAGCCAGTGATCCTATGGCCACAACCATCCATAGCAATACCCCTTGCACAAGTGGCCAAATGCCGACTAACTTGATTGTTTTCACCGATAGTCCCGTACCTATAAGGTAGAGAGTTACTGTCAGCCCGATCACTCCCAGGTGCTTTAATTCAGGGTAAACAGGTTGAAAGATGGGCAGATAGCTGTTCGCCACCGCGGCCAGACAGAAGAAGAGGATAAACCAGGGCCATTGAATGCGCGCTTTGCTTTTTTGGGCCACGGCGGTGCCCATGGAGAGGGGCACGATCCATAGAGCGCGGGCCAGCTTGACGGTGGTGCCGACGGCCAGGGCCACAGCCCCGTATTTGGCTCCTGCGCCTACTACGGAACTGGTGTCGTGAATGGCCAGCGCCGCCCACAGGCCAAACTGGGTCTGGGTCAGATGCAAGGCTTGTCCGATGGGCGGGAAGGCCAGCAAGGCCACCGAGTTCAGCGTAAAGACAGTTCCCATGGCGACGGCGATCTCTTCTTCGCTGGCCTGGCTGATGGGCGCGATGGCGGCGATGGCGCTGCCTCCACAGATGGCGGTTCCGGTGGAGATCAGATAAGAAATCTTCTTCTCGACCTTGAGCAGCTTGCCCAGTCCCCAGCCCAGCAGCAGGGCAAAGCTGATGCTGAGGGCGGTATACATGAATCCGGCGCGTCCAGCGCGCAAGACCTGACCAAGGTTCATGCCAAAGCCCAAACCGACTACCGATACCTGCAAAAGCAGCCTGGAAAGGCGCTTGGCGTCGAGGTGATAGGGGTGGTCGAAGGTGAAGCCATAGGCCAGGCCCGCAGCTAATGCCAGCGGCGGCGAGAACAATCCGCTAGCAGCAAGAATCAATCCGGCAAAGAAGATGTTTTTGGACACGTATCCAGTCTGGGCAAGATCGGGAGCCGCGTCCAAGGAGTAGTTCTGATGCCTGATTAGTTTTTCTTATGGGCGAAGAGAAAGCGTCGAAACTCGGCTGCAGGACCCTGCAATTCCTGGCTGGCGAGATGGGCCAGAAGGAACTCGCGGGGAATTTGTAGCTCCTTCATAGCAACTTCCTTGAAGGCACGGCCTTGGCGCGAGTCCTTGGCCAGAGCCCAGCGGGAGACGAATCCCGCGCCCAAACCTGCTTCGACGGCGGATTTGATGGCTTCGGTTGAGTCCAGCTCCATCACGATCTGGAGCGAACTCAGCTTGACGCACTTCTTTTCCAGCGACAGTTCGATGACCCGGCGGGTTCCCGATCCCCGCTCCCGCATCAGCAGCGGAATCGCCGCAAGCTCCGCGCAGCTGACCGAGGCTCGCTCAGCCCATTCGTGGCCCCCGGGAACAATCAGCACCAGCTCATCGGCCAGGAAGGGCTCGGTCTTTACCTCGCGACTGCGCGATGGTCCCTCGATAAGCCCCAGCGCGATGCGGCGATCCTCGATGGCCTCGACGATCTCTTCGGTATTGCCACTGATCAGGGTGAGATGGACGCGGGGAAAGAGACGGTGGAAGTCGCCCAGGCGACGGGGAAGCACATACTGAGCGATGGTGGTTGAAGCGCCCAGAGCCAGCTCTCCACCGTGGTTGCCACTCAGAGCGATCACCTGCTGCGCGGCCTCGAGGAGCAAAACGTGGGCCTGGTGGGCATAACCCAACAACATCTCGCCAGCTGGAGTCAGGGCAATGTGCGCGCCACCTCGGTCGAAGAGCTGCACGCCCAGGTCTTCTTCCAGCGCCTTGATTTGCAGGCTGACGGCGGGCTGGGTCAGATAGAGTTCTTCGGCGGCCTTACGGAAGCTTAACTGCTCGGCAACCGTGCGGAAGACGACGAGGCGGAAGTTCTCCAGAGCTGCCATTTGATCCTTAATAGAGCAAAACCGGAGTTGCTGTATCCAGAGCCTTTCCCCTCAAGTCGACGCGAACAACTGAGCGGGGCCCCCAGCGACAGGTCTTCTCGCTGGGGTGGAGCGAGTGGCGACCTTTTACGGAACCAACCTGGCGCAGCTAATCTGGAACCACTCTAAGCCATACAAAAGGGCGCTCTACGGAATGCGCTTTTATGCTTTCCGTCCATCCCGCAGGATCAGGAACCAGGATAAACCTGAGTCAGATCAGACCCCGGACTCTACCAGACCGAGGTTTTTCAGTTCCATCAGCAGCTTGGCAGTATCGATGGGTTTGACCAGGTAGGCATTGCAACCGCCCATCAGCGCGCCTTTGATGCTCTCCACATCGGCATGGGCGGTAGTTACGATGATTTTTGAGCTCTTCAGGGAGCCGCTGGACGCTTCCTGTTTGCGAATCTCGCTGATCGCCTGCACTCCGTCCATCTCCGGCATACGCAGGTCCATACAGACCAGATCGTAGCTGTGATGAGCTTGCCGGGCATAGCGGACCTCATCGACAGCCGCTTTACCGTCAACGGCAATGTTGCATTCGCCAAAACGGGCGAGGAACTTCTGAAGCAAAACTCGGTTTGTGGCGTCGTCTTCCGCGACCAGACTCTTCATTGACAAAACTCCCCAAGGCTGCGCCAGAGCACGACGTCAGCTCGCAAGTGATTGTATCGCGCAGAACCGTGGTCAGTCCGCAGGATGGCACAAGTCTACCAACTTCTCGTCACATCCTGGGATTTGTGGCCGAACTAATTCAACAAAAACCCTCATTTTTACCGAATTTCGCCCAACTTCGGAACCGGAGCGTTACCGCCAATAAAAACGCCTGTTATGGGAGGCCATCAACCAGCCGATAGAAGCAGTGTCGCATCAATGTGACAGGGGGCAGCGTGACACGGCAATACGACGGAATGGATCGTATCGGTTTACAGGCGGTGGTGGAACAGGCAACGGACGGCATCCTGATCTCGGATTCAGGCGGCACGATCCAGTATGCCAACCCAGCATTTTCCGGACTGACCGGTTATAGCTGTCAGGAACTGGTGGGCAGCCATGTATCCCTGTTCATGCTCCCGGGACGGGTCCATCTCCTCGACACTTACCTGAAGACGATTCGCCAGGGGGAGAGTATCCCGCCGTTCGACACGGTACTGCGCGCCAAAAATGACGACGAGGTGGTTCTTTCCCTGTCGATTTTCCCGCTTCGCGATGTGGACGGAGCAGTGGTTGGCGCATCGGTCATTGCCCGGGATATCCGCACCAGCCTGCAGGTAACGCAAAAGCTCCATGAGAGCGAAGAGCACTTTCGCCGGGTCTTTGAGTACGCTCCCTTCGGGGTCTGTGACATGACCCTGGATGGCCATTACACCCTGGTCAACCCGGCATTTTGCTCGATGGTCGGCTATAGCGAAGCGGAATTGCAGACCATGACCTGGATGGATCTGACCCCACTGGACGACACTCCTGCGTTTCAGGAGATGCTGGAGGAGTTGTCACAAACCCCGGCCCAATTCCTGGGCCTGGAAAGGTGTTACCGGCACCATGATGGCAGCGATCTACGGGTGAATTTAAAGGTCTCTCTGGTGCGGGACGGCCAAGGGCGTCCTCTGCACCTGGTGGTGCATGTTGACGATCTCACTGAACGACAGCGGACGGCAGCGGCCCTGGAGGAGTCCGAGATCCGCTTTCGGCGAATTTTTGAGAACAACGGCTCGGTGATGTTGTTCATCGACGCCGCCACCGCGGAGATCGCCGCCGCCAACTATGCGGCAGCGGAATACTACGGCTATGGGCGGGAAGAGCTGGTGGGTTTGTCCCTGGGCCGAATCAGCGCCAAACCGCACGCCGAGGTATCGATACAGCTGCACCGCGCACTGCGCGAAAAGCAGATCTGTTTTGACACCCGTCATAAAACTGCCAGCGGCGAAGAGCATGACGTTGAGGTTCACGCCTCGTCCATCGACCTGGATGGCAAGCCGATGCTGTTTTCCATTGTGCATGACGTCTCGGAACGCCGGCGGGTTGAAGCGGCGCTGGCCGACAGCGAAAGCCGGTTTCGCAAGTTTTTTGAAGAGAATGGGCTGGCGATGCTGTTGATTGACCCAGAGCAGCAGGAGATCGTCGATGCCAATCATGCTGCCCTGAAGTTTTACGGTTATCCCCGCGAGCAAATGATTGGCTTGTCCATGAGCCGAATCAATACCCAGAGCGATGCGGAGATAGCCAGGGAACGGCAGAGGGCGATTCAACAAGGGCGCGCATTTTTCCACTTTCAGCATCAACTGGCCGGTGGGGACGTGCGCGAGATGGAATGTTACTTTTCACTGCTGGCTCTCAATGGCAAGACCGTGCAGTTCACGATTCTCATCGACGTGACCGAGCGCAAGCGCAGTGAAGCCCGGATGATGGACCTCAGCGAGCGGCTGACTCTGGCAACGCGCGCCAGCGGCGTGGGTGTTTGGTTCTACGATCTGGCGCTGGACCGCATCGTTTGGGATGAGCAGATGTGCCGGCTTTACGACCTTCCCGATGATTCGTTTCAAGGAACGCTCCAGCAATCCATGGCGATGGTGCATCCCGAAGAACGGGAGCGTCTGGCGAACGAAATCCAGCGTTCCCTGCAAGGGGCGCGCAGCATGGATTTCGAGTATCGCATCGTGTGGCCCGATGGCAGCATCCACTCCATTCTGTCGCACGCTTATGGCCAGCGAGGGGTTTCGGGGCGGGTAGAGCGCATCATCGGCACCAATGCGGATATCACTGCCCAGAAAGAGGCTGAAGCAAAACTGCGAGAGAGCGAACAGCGCTATCGCGCGACCTTCGAACAGGCCGCGGTAGGCATTGTTCACACCTCGCTGGAGGGCAAGTTACTGCGCTGCAACGCACGCTTTGCCGAGATTCTCAACTATGACCCCGAGGAGCTTCCCGGCCTGTCGTTCAACCAGATCACGCGGACCGAAGACGCCGCCGCTACCGCCGGGATGTTTTCGCAATCGATGAATGCCGCCTCAACCAGTCTGGAGCAGCGCTGCATCCGCAAGGATGGCAGCCTCACCTGGGCGCGGTTTACTTCGTCGGCGCAGCGCGATGAGCAGGGGTGCATTCTGCACTTCATCACCCTGGTTGAAGACATCAACGCCCGCAAACTGGCCGAAGCCCATCTGCAAGAAGCCCGCGAACGGAGCGCCGAGTTGCAGCAAGCCATTTTGCACCTGGAGCTGGAAAAGACCAACAACATGTACCGGCTCATTCTGGATGCAGCGGGCGACGGCATCTATGGTCTGGATGCAGACGGCGTGACGACCTTCGCCAATCCCTCCTCGTTGGCGATGCTCGGCTACACGGAAGAGGGGCTGGTGGGCAAGCCGCAACATACTTTGGTTCATTATGCGTACCCCGATGGCACGCCCTATCCTCGAGAGGAGTGCCTCATCTACAAGGCACTGCGCGACGGCAAGGTACACAGCTGCGATACCGAAGTCTTCTGGCGCAAGGACGGCAGCAGTATTCCGGTGGCTTACACCAGCACGCCGATCTTGCGTGACGGCAAGCCGGATGGCGCGGTGGTGGTCTTTCAGGAGATCTCCGAGCGCAAGCAACTGGAGAGAGCCGACGCCGCCAATCGCGCCAAGAGCGAGTTTCTGGCCAACATGAGCCACGAGATCCGCACGCCTATGAACGGGATTCTGGGCATCACCAACCTGCTGCTCGATACCAACCTGGATCAGAGCCAGCGCTCCTATGCGGAGACCGTTCGCGATTGCGGCGACACCATGCTCAGTTTGATCAACGACATCCTGGACTTCTCCAAGATCGAGGCGGGGAGATTGGATTTGGAGAGTCTGAACTTCGATCTTCAGGCCATGCTCGACGATCTGGTCGCGGTGCTGGCGGTGAGGGCGCACAAGAAGGGGCTGGACATGCTCTGCGAAGTTGATGCAGCCGTGCCCCCGCTGCTGTGCGGCGATGTCAATCGCCTGCGCCAGATCATCACCAATCTGATGGGTAATGCCATCAAGTTCACTTCCACGGGCGAGGTGGAACTGCATGTTGAGTTGACCGAGGAGAGGGAAGACAATGTGCTGCTGCGCTTCACTACTCGCGATACCGGTATCGGCATACCTGCCAATAAAGTTGGGGTTCTGTTCAACAAATTTAGCCAGGTGGACTCTTCAACGACGCGTATCTATGGCGGCACCGGGCTGGGTTTGGCCATCTCCAAGCAATTGGTTGAACTGATGGGCGGCGATGTCGGCGTGACGAGCGAAGAAGGCAAAGGCTCGAAGTTCTGGTTTACTGCGCGTTTCGCCAAACAGCAGATCGCGCGCAATGAGGCCTTTACGGCCTGCGATTTACAGGGCATTCGCGCTCTGGTAGTGGAGGATAATGCAGCCACGCGTAACTCCATACAAAAAAGGCTGGAAGCCGCGGGCCTGCGGGTTAGTCAAGCCGAAAGCTATCCGGGCGCGTTACAGGCTCTCTACGGCGCCATCACTGCCGGCGACACTTTTCGTTTTGTCCTCATTGATGAGCAGCTACCGCATGAGAATGCCGGTTTATTGGTGCGGGCCATTCAAGCCGACCAGCAATTATGCAATGTGCGCATGGTACTGCTGGAAGCGATTGGCAGCGCCGCAACAAGCCCACGTTTGCCGGATGATGGAACGATCGCCTACTTGCCCAAACCAGTGCGCTCGGCGGAATTGTTTTGCGCACTGTCTACGCTGCACTCCAACTCTCTCGGCCCTGGCAAGCAAAACAAAATCACCGAGCAGACGGCAGCCACGGAGCCGGCGCTTTTTACAAGTCTAGGCGCGCGCATTCTGCTCACCGAGGACAATCCAACCAACCAGACAGTGGCCCTCGGCATTCTCAGAAAACTTGGTTTGAAAGCTGATGTTGCCAATAACGGCATCGAAGCCATTCGCGCCCTGGAAAGGCAGGCCTACGATCTGGTTTTGATGGACGTACAGATGCCGTTGATGGACGGTATCACTGCAACCCGGCAGATTCGCGGCGAAAGCTCAACCGCAATGAATCCTCGTGTCCCAATCATCGCCATGACCGCTCATGCACGCACCAGCGACCGGGATAAATGTCTCGAAGCTGGAATGGACGATTATGTCTCCAAGCCAGTCAGCCCCAAGTTGCTGACCGAAGCGCTGCAACGGTGGCTGCCGCAAAGCGATGACAAGCCCTCTGAAATCAAAGCAGGGGAAGCGCCCGCAGGTGGTGCTCCTGATGGGGCTCCGGTGGTCTTCGATCGGGCTGGAATGCTGGAGCGCCTGATGGATGATCAGGATCTGGCCGATGCGGTAATAGAGGCTTTTCTGGCAGATACTCCGCATCAGCTTGAGGCGCTGCGGAGCTTGACCGGCCTCAAGGATCTCCAAGGCGCACAGACCAGGGCCCACACGATCAAAGGCGCGTCGTCCAGTATTGGCGGGGAAGAACTGCGCGCTCTGGCACTGGAAATGGAAATGGCCTGCCAGCAGGGCAATCTGGAGTTTGTTGCCGCGCATCTTGACGAACTGGAGTTACGGTTTGTGCGGCTCAAGGGTGCATTGACAAACAAGGGGTAAACTTCGCCCCTGGAGCGATGAAATTCCCCCGTCATACAGAAGCATTTGAGCGCTACACTGGTTCGTGATTCATTAGTAGCGAAAGCTCGATGTTTAATTTGATGCCAACTCCAGAATCGTCACTCTCCATGGCCGCGCTGGCGGTGTTGATCCCGGCGCGGCGTTACGAGCCCGCATTGACACCCTTGGTGGACGCGCTGCTTGCGGCTGGCCTGGGCGCTATCATCCTGGTTGACGATGGTAGCCCTGCTGAGGACAGGCCGGCCTTTGCCGGGCTGGCCGACAAAGATCGCGTGCTGCTGACCCACCACGCTGTCAACCTGGGCAAGGGCCGCGCACTCAAGACCGGCATGAACTGCTTTCTCCACTCTTTTCCTGATTTTCTGGGCTTGATTACCGCCGACGCCGACGGGCAACACACCGCCAGCGACATTGTGCGTATCGGCGAGGCCCTGCTGGCCCATCCTCAGCGCGTGGTGCTGGGGTCACGCAGCTTTGCAGGCACGGTTCCCTTGCGCAGCCGGATTGGCAATTCCCTGACCCGGCAGATCTTTCGCTTCGCCAGCGGGGAGCCGATCCACGACACGCAGAGCGGGCTGCGCGGCTTTCCGACAAAGCTGTTGCCGGAACTGCTGACCCTTGATGGCGAGCGCTATGAGTATGAGATGACCGTGCTGGCGCATCTCTGCCGCAGCGGGTTGACTCCGCTGGAAGTCCCTATTGCCACGGTGTACATCGACAACAACCGGTCTTCGCATTTTGATCCAGTGCGCGATTCAATGCGCATCTACTTTGTGTTGCTGCGCTATTACGCCGCTTCGCTGCTCTCGGCGGTTCTGGACTTTGCCCTCTTCGCCATTGTGTACTTGATGACGCATAGCATTCTCGCCTCACTGATTGCGGGCCGCATCAGCTCACTGGCCAACTATCTGCTCAACCGGCGCTTTGTCTTCAAGCATGGCGCGGTTCTCAACGCGACCTTGCCGCGGCGCGGGGCAACTTGGCGCTATGCGCTGCTGGTGTTGGCTATCGGCACGCTCTCCTATGGCGGCATTCGCGGCCTGGCAGTCAACCTGCAATGGAATGTATTGGTAGCCAAGGCGGTTGTCGATTCGTTGCTGTCTTTGGCGAGCTTCTCGGCACAGCGGACCTTTGTCTTTCCTATGAGGGAGGATCGATAAATTGAGTACTTTTCGCTCACGAACTATTCAAGCATTGCCGTGGATCACCGCGGGGTGGGTTCTGGTCGAACTGGTCAGCTTGAGGCTGGGCCTGCTCAATGCCTTCTTTTTCGACGCGATGCATGCCGACGTGCAGGGCATCGATTATTTCTGCCTGCCCAAAGCCTTTCTCAATCTGATGGCGGGGCGCAGCGCTTATGCGACCTTCGATCCACCTTCTTACGGCGCGCACTTGACATGGTATCTTTCGCATCCGGCGATGGCGGTGTGGCTGGGCAGTTGGCTGAGCGCTTTCGAACCCATGACAAGTTACGGCATCTACACGCTGCTGGCGCTGGCAATGATGGCGGGTTGCGCCTGGATGCTGGCCAGCCGCAGCGACGACGCGTTAACACGCCGACTCATCTGGCTGCTTATGCTGGGTGCGTTCCCGACTTACTGGATGCTGTTTGTCGGCAATGTTCATGCGGTTCCGGTGCTGGCGCTGGGGATGATTCTGGCCGCGCTCTTCTCGATGACCTATGGCCGCAGCAGCGAGACACTGCTCTTCACGGGACTGCTATTGAGTTTTTTCAGCAAGCCCTTTGTACTGCTCATGCTGCCGCTTCTTCTGTTGCTGAAAGAGACGCGGCGGACCATGGCCAGAGCGCTGGGCATTTATGCCGTGGTTTCGTTGCTCTTCGAGATTGTTCCCGCTCTGAATCCTGAAGCGATCGGGTTGAAGCAGGTTGCCTGGCTGGCCTTTCATCCCGCTTTTGTCCATGAGCATATGGACATTTATGCCAATCATTACCAGCTCAACGTCTGGATGCGCGACAACAGCATTCACTGGTTCAATCTCATCGCGCAGTCGGGCAAGCCTATTGTGCATGTCGATGTTTATTCGTTGCCGGTCTTTCTTCAGGTGCTGACCGGGGCGCCTGTACCCGGCTGGATCTGCAAGCTGCCCCTGCTGCTGACGCTGGTGTTTTCCGTGCCGGTCGCTCTGCTGCGTGACCAGCGGCTGCGCATGGAAGCAGCGTTGCTGCTGACCATGGCCATTTCGCTCACTTTCTTCCTGAGTTATCCGACGGCATGGGAGTATCAATACGCCAGCGTCATGCCGGTAGCGGCGATGCTGCTGCTGGTTGCGGGGCGAGGTGTCTTTTATGAACGCTCGCGCTGGTGGCTCTTTGGGCTCGCGGCCTGCATCGCACTGCCTAGCCTTTATCTCTTCACCGAAGGGCATGCCATTTCAGCGCAGATCATGTTGATCATCTGGGTGGACCGGGTTCTGCCTGTCACATTGCTGTTTGTGTTGATGATGGTCGAAGTGGCGCGCCTGCTGTGGAGAGAAAGAGCCGCGCTGAGCATGAAGCCGGCGTAAAAGACTAACGAAATGATCTGCCAACCTCGTCTCTAGCCCAGGCCAGATTGTTTTTGGCCAGTTGCATGGTGGGGTCCAACTCAATCGCTTTCTCGAACCAGGGAATCGCCTTGCCGGGTTGCTTCTCGGCCATTTGCGCGATGCCGATATTGTTTGCGGCCACCGCGTTTTTAGGGTCGAGTTCAAGAACGCGCTGCCAGGCTTTGATGGCTTGCTGGAAGTTCCCGATATGCAGGAAGTTCAGTCCCTCCGCTTGATAAGAATCGGCGTTGCGAGAGGCCGGGGCAAGCTGCTCCGCCGCGGCGATGGCCTGCTGCGCTGTTCGGATTTCGTCCTCCGCCCACTTCAGATTGTTTTTGGCTAACTGGTATTCCGGCTGGATGTGGATTGCCTGTTTGCAGGCTTCCTGCGCGAGGCTGTATTCCATCTGCAGGTTGTGGGCGACGCAAAGGTTGTTCCAGGCATCGGCATTGTTCCTGTTTTGTGCCACAATCGCCAACAACACTGGAATCGCACGCCCCGGCTGATGATTGCTGAGATAGGCCCAGGAGAGATGAATGCGATTCTCCTCGGTTGGCTGGGTGCGAACGATCTCTTCCAGTTGCGTGATCGAGGGCGCGGCCGCCTGCGGTGCAATGCTCTGCGCGGCGACAGCACGCACGCCCTTGTGGCGCAATACCAGATAGCTGATTGGCAGGACGAAGAAAAGGCCTGCAAGGATTATCGCGACATAGCGAAGGAAACGAGCTTGACTGCTCGTGAGCTTCGACCATTCCTGATGGAGAGGGTTGATCCTCATGGACTTATACCTCACTAACCTGATCAATTCGACGCATGGAGCTTCTTTTGTGATTGCGACCAGGCCAGGTTGTTTTTGGCCAGTGCGAAATCCGGCTGGAGGCGCAAGGCCTGAAGTTCATTTTCGATGGCCAAGTCCCACTGTTGCATACCGGCATAAGCTGCGCCAATATTGTTGTAGGCCAGTGCTGAATCGGGCTTCAGTTGCAGCGCCTGGCGGGCGGCGGCTATGCAGCCCGCGTAGTCCTGACCTCGATAGCGATAAAGCGAGGCGTTGATCCAGTCTTCTGCTGTTTGCAGGGTGGGCTGCGCCAGAATTGCCTTGGCCTTGTCGTCGGAGTTGTCGATACGCAGGGATTCCTCGGCCGAGGCGCGTGCTCCACTCGTATCCCCTTGGGCCAACAATGCCGAAGCCAGCAGATCGTGAGCGGGGAGGCGTTGGGGATTGATCAGCACCGCGATTCTGCACTGCGCAATGGCTTCAGGAACCCTTCCGTTCTGGTAGAGCCAGCGGCCATAGTAGAAGTGGGTCTCATCGTTTGCGGGAGCCAGCAGGATGGCGCGCTGAAAATGCCGCTCTGCCTCGACAGGGTTGTTCATCGCACTTTGCACAATGCCCAGGTTGATCTCCAGCGTCGGGTAGTTGGGCGTATAGAGCAGGGCACTTTGAAAAGAACTGAGCGCCTCTGGATAGGCGGCCCTGGCCATCTGAGTCAGGCCGTAGTTCATCCACCCACGCCCGTTGTGCGGGGACTTTTGCACATCATCAAGCCACAGCGCTTCATCACTGCGCCAGACACGATTGCGTTCATGCACGCCGTAGCCATAGGCCAGCAGCAACAACACCGCCGCGGCCAGCGCCGCGCGGCTGATTGCATCATTGGCAACGTGCTCCACCAGCAGGTAAACAGCCCATACCACCGCCAGCATCAGCCCCACAAACGGCAGAAACATGCGATGGTCGTTTTCCACCTCGGAGAGCGGGTAGAGCGATGTAGGCAGAGAAGCAATCAGGAACCAGAGCACTCCATAGGATATGGGCTTGAGGGGCTTGCGTTGAGCAGCAAACCAGGCAATGGCGAGCAGAACGGCTAGAAAGAGAAAACCAGCCAAAACACTCGGCGTCATGGTGGCAAAGGCCTGCTGATCGGTATCGACGTTCAGATGCAGGGGCAGAAAGAGAGCGGCGCAGTAGTGCATCAAGACCAGCGGCTGGGTGATGCGGTAAGCGTATGCGGAAAGAATGGAGGGGGTATAGCTCTTGGGCGTCATCACCGACTGCAAGAGCATCAGCAGGGCGCAAACAGCCAGCGAAGGAAGAGTGGCAACAGCGGCCTTGATCCAGCGGTTTTTTTCTTCATTCTCGAAGAGCACGAGATACAAAAAGAGCAGCAACGGGAAGACCACAGCGGGGGGCTTGCTGAGCAGGGCAAAGGCCAATGGAAGAAGGTAGAGGCCGGTCTTTCTCTTCTCTGGATAGCGGGCAAAGAGCGCCAGAGCGGCAACGACGCCAAAGGCGCAGAATAGATCGCCGCGCTGAATAATGTAGTTGATGGTCTCGGCCATGGCGGGATGAAGCCCGTACCAGGCCACGGCTAGCAGAGAGACGATCCTGTTGCCCTCTTGATTTTCTGGGCGCACTGCACACAGCAGCACGGTGAAGAAGGCGTACATCGCCGTCAATTGGGCCAGAAAGACTAAAAAGGTGCAGAGGTGGAACCAGAACGGCTGATAGCCGTGGCCCAACGCGTAGTCGAAGGCCAGCGAAGCTGAGACCATCGGCCGGTAGGTGCGATTGGCGGGCAGAACGCTGAAGGTCACGGTGTCGGTAAAGAAGCGCGGCAGGTTGCTCAAGCTGCGAATCGCCGGATTGTCGATAACCGTGTGCGAGTCGTCGAAGTGAAATCCGTTTTGAAAATGATTGGCGTAAGCAGCGCAAACCGCAAGAAGGATCAAAATCAACAACTTAATATATTTGGAATTTAGCAACGATTTATCTCCAAGAGCTTAATGTTGGAAGCGCAGCGTAATGCCCGCGCTTATGCGCAGATTATTCTGCCAGTTGTTGCTGTTGTTGGGAAGGGCTGTACGCAGATAGTCCACTTGCGCCACGCGCAGCGACAGATGGTGGAGGACGGTGTAATCGAGCCCCGCGCTCAGATCGAGGGCAAAGGAGTTGGCTGAGGTCTTCAGATTGTTGCCGCTACTGGGGAACTCAGAGTCTGTGCCGTGGGCCAGTCCAAAGAGCGCTTGAACAAAGGGATGGGATGAGGGCGTCACAAAGGTGAAGCGTGGTCCGGCGGTATAGGTGGTGAGGGTCAATCCGTAACCATCGCCATGGATATTGGGGGTGTTTTCCAAGCCGAAATCGCCGGCCAGGTTCAGGATGCCACCGCTTGGCAGTTGCCGGATCGTCCAGGTAGAGTCGGCAGCCATGCCCTGCATGGTGAAGCAACCACACGATCCGGCCGGCCCGTTCGACACCTGCTCGCTATAGCGCAGTCCCGCGCTGCTGGGCAGCAGTTGCTTTTGCGCGGCAGACGAAAGCGCCACGCACAACAGCGCGGCAAAAAGAACGTAGACCTTGCTCATTCGCTCTCCTATGGCATCTTAGGAAAATCTCTTACTGCACCGTCAATGTCACGTTGGCGGTGTGGGTATCGGGTCCGCAAACAGCCGTCACCGTGACGGTATAGCTCTGCGTCGCCTGACTGAAGAATCCGCCGCCGCCACATCCGGCCAGAGCGCTCAACAACGCCAGCGCCACCAAAGCCATAAGCACCTTGCCCTGCTTCGACCAGCGCTGTGCGGCTCGGCGCGTGCGGCGGGAAAAGAGCAGGGGCAGCATCAAGGCCAGCACCGTTGCTCCACCACCCCAGAGCCGTGGGCTCTTTTGGAGATGAGCCACACTGGCGGCGCTTAGCGTCAAGGTGACTGTTGAAGCAGCCGCCCCGGTGGTCAGTGACGACGGGCTGAAGGTTGCTGTCACGCCGTCGGGCATTCCACTTGCCGACAGCGTTACGGGATAGACAAAGGTGGGGTTGGTCGGAGTCAGTGTCAGGGTGTAATTGACTGAATGCGAGGGCACCACAGCCTGCACACTGGGCGTGGCGGCAATGCTGAAGTCCGGCGAATTCACGGTATCCATAGCCGCCGATGAAGTACTGGTGAGGAAGTCGATGCTGCCGCTGTAGACGGCGGTGATGGAGTTGACGCCAACAGGCAGAGTCGTCAGTTGCAGTATGGCAACTCCGCCGACGACCGCAGCGGGCGTGGAGTTCAACAGTGTTGTGCCGTCGTAGAAGCTCACCGTTCCGGCAGGCGTCCCGGTGGTGGTAGAGGCGACTGTGGCTGTCAGGGTCTCCTGGGCTCCGAAGATCGTCGAAGCACTGGATAAGCCAAGGCCGGTGTTGCTGGGAGCTTTGGAAATGATGACCGAACCCGAGGTTGAGCCCAGAACCACGGTGTAGTTGCCGGCCGCGGAGCCGGAGATCGTCACGCTGATGGGATAGATTGCAGGATTGGCAGTTGCCGTGGCGGTGGTAGTGAAGTTCGCTACAACGTTGCCAGCATCCTGCGCCAGCACGGTGTTCAGCGAGCCGGTCAAGGTTGGGATCGACTGGCCATACAGCAGGTTCACTGGATTGGCCAGTGCCGTCAACTGAATCGGCGTCACCGCCAAAACAAATACACCACTGGTGATGGCCGCATTTTTGCTGTCGCCGGCAAAGGAGGCAACGATGTAATGCGTTCCCGCGCTGAGCAGGCTGGTGTTCAGCGTCGCTTGATTGCTGGAAAAAGATGCCGAGCCCAACAGCGCCGGGCTGGCGCCGAGTCCATCATAGAATGTCACTTGCCCGCTGGTGGTATTCGCGCCATTGGCGAAGTTCGCTGTCAGTGCACCGGTGCCATAGACAATGGTGTTGACTCCGCTGAGTGTGAGGGTTTCCAGATTGATCGCAGGCGTTCCGGCGGTGGTATCCACACCCGAAGCTGTAATGGTGCGGACCACCTCATTCATGGTATCGGCAAACGAGACTGTCGACCCCTGCACCGCAACGCTGCGCGGTGTGTCCAGTGAAGCGCTGGTGGAAGTGCCGGTGTCGCCGCTAAAGCCTTCCTGGCCGTCACCGGCGATGGTGACTACCTGACTGGCAGCAACGGTGCGAATGCGTTGGTTGTCGCTGTCCGCCACATAGACCGTACCGCTGGAGTCCACTGCCAGTCCACGTGGCCGTGCCAGAGCAGCAGTGGCAGCGGAACCATCCGAGTTAAATCCCTTGACGCCGGTTCCGGCCAGCGTGTTGATGATGCCCGTCGAGAAGGTCACCATGCGTATGCGTTGATTATGAGTATCGCCAATGTAGATATTGAAAGAGGCATCGACGGCGACGCCGTTGGGCGAATCTAGGCCGGCCGCGGTGGCCAGGCCGCCGTCACCGGAGTAGATCTGATCGCCATCGCCGGCCACTGTATGGATCGTTGTGCCACTGATCTCGCGGATGCGGTTATTGTTGGTGTCGGCGACATAGATGTTGGCGTTGCTATCTACCGCCAGCGCCGTGGGCAGGCTCAGTTGCGCCGCCGTGGCCGCGCCGCCATCGCCCGAGAATCCCGCCACGCCGGTTCCGGCAATGGTGGAAATGTTGCCGCCGCTGACCATGCGAATGCGGTTGTTGTGCGAATCTGCGATATAGAGATTTCCCGACGCGTCCTCGGCTACGCCGGTAGGCGAATCAAGCAGGGCGCTGGTTGCCGCGCCGCCATCACCGCCAAATCCCTGAGCTCCGGTTCCGGCAACGGTAGAGACCGTGCCGTTGAGCGCAACTTCGCGGATCACATTGTTGTTGGTATCGGCGATGAACATATCCCCGGCCGAATCGAAGGCCAGGCCGCCGGGCTGGTCCAGGGTCACACTGGTCGCTTCCAGACCACTGGTCAGTGCATGGACTTTCATTTGCGCCAGAGCCGCTCTTTGCGCGGCGTTCTGCGCGACGACAGGGCTTGACAGCACAACTGCCACCGTCGCCGCTCCCAAAATGCTCAGCAATTGTTTTGCGCTCTGCATCGAATTCACAGCTCTCTGCGCCTGCTTATCGCGGCACGCTGGTCTTCGCACTCCACAGCGGTTCCAGAATCGTTGTATCCAGGACCAATCCCTTCAATTCGACACGAACAACAGCCCGGGGTCCCCAACGACAGCTCTTCGTTGCTGGGGTGGAGCAAGTGGGAACCTTCTATAAGACAACCTGAGCAAAGCTACTCTGTAACCGCTCCAGATCCGCCCCTCGCCGATGGATAAGCCTGCCCATCCTTGCTCCTTATTTCTTGCTCATGGGTGGGAAGCCACCACACTTTGAAAGCCTGATCAGAAACCTGGCTTGTTCCACACCATCTCAACCGCCTGCGCGTCTTCGCTCACCGCGCGGAAGCCCATGCGTTCATACAGTCGGCGCGCGGGGTTCAGCGGTGTAACCTGCAACTCCAGGCTGGCTCCTGCCGTCGCTGCCTGACGCTGATACTCACGTAAAACCTGGGTGCCAATTCCGCGGCCGCGCCATGCGGGCATCAGGGCCAGATCCACAATCCGCCAGCGGTGGGGCCTGCGATCAACCAAAATCCTGCCCAGTGGCGACCCCTGGGGATCGAGAAGCAGGAGATTCTCTGCCTCCGGCGTTCGCGCTTCGTAACTTATCTGTCTGCCTTGATACTGCAACTCGACCAGTCTGCGCCAAACAATCTCATTGGAGCGCAAAGCAGCGAGATGATCCTGTGACTCCGCAAAGAGATTGAAAAGGAACGATTCGTCCTCCGCTTGTGCAATCCGCATCCGCAGTTGCACGGACTGGCTCTCGGATATCGCCATCGTTCCTCTCCAAGCTCACAAGTTCACCGTACTAACTCTCTCCCGTCGCAGGTGTCTATCCTCGCGTTGGGAAGATCCCGGTGTAAGCAATGATGAAGTAGACGGCCAGGTAGGGCGGCTCGACGGAGAGCGGGATATTGCCGCCGGCAGTGCCGCTCTGAAAAGAACCCCCGAATTGTCCCGAGACCGGACTGGCCGCATAGCTGGAAGTAACAGCCGTGGCCCTGGCCTGACCCGCGTTCGTCAAAGTAACAGTTGTGGCAACATCCGCGGGGAACCCACCCACCGGGTTGGAGGTTGTGGCCTTGACGTTGGACACCGCTGGAGCTATGGGGTGGGTATGCATGGGGAGATTGTTTACCAGGATCGACACATTGGCCGACCCTCCACTTTCGCCCCAGACGTAGGAAGGAAGTCCCGCGCCGTTGCCCACATTGATGGGAACTCTTCCCTGCAAATCCGGCAACTGAAAGGTGGTTGTTCCGTTGCCGCCAAAGGTTGTTCCCAAAAGCGAAAAGAGCGCTGTATAGCTGCTGATCGACAGGGTTTGCCCGTTGCACAAGAACCAGCCTACCGGCGCGAAGTTGAATCCAACCATCCGAATCTCGCCCAAAAAGGGATCCATTTTGGTTTCCTTTCGTTCATGCTTAGGGTTGATCTTTCGCTTGTATTTTTGCCGCGAGCACATCTGCTCGCAGCCTTTGTCCGGACCGAAGCTCTTTTATGCGGCCCGGACTTTCAAGGTTTTTCTACGCCATGAATGCTTATGGCAGGAACAGCGTGGCGGGGTTGGAGACTACAGTCGAAAACTTCTGGCCATTCGACCCAGCTGTCGCTGCGGTTCCAGATCCGTTGCCTGGGCTGCCGCCATTTCCGCCGGAGGCTCCGCCACCTACTCCAAACGCATTGTCGGTATCGGCGCCGCCCCCGGCACCGCCGGAAACATCGATCGTTCCTGCCGTGATGCTGGGCGCCAAGAGGTGAACGGTGCCGCCGCCGCCACCGCCGCCCGATGTATATGGCAAACCATTGCTGCCATTGCCGGCTGCCCCGACACCACCATTTACGTCAATGGTCCCCGTATTCGTTATGGATGTTTCGGAGGCCAGGATGATGATGCCTCCGCCACCACCACCATTGCCATACCCGGAGGTGTTGTCCTGCTGGCCGTTGCCGCCTGTGGCATAGATTCCGCCGGAAATGGAGATCGCGCCCTCAGCGGCAATCACCAAACTTCCTCCACCAAGCCCGTGATAGGGAGGATCGCTTCCGCCTGGACTGCCACCCAGCGGACCAGGTCTAAGAAGCTTGCGCAGCGTGAAGGGCGACAGCGCAACACTGAATGGAACTCCTGAACCGGAGTACCCATTCTGCGTTGCAACCCAACCCAGCCCTCCGCTCGCTGCGGCACCGGTATAGGGTGAACTCCCCCAGGTGGGGGTATAAGCCGGAGTCGTGCCGGAAGAAGTCCCGTTCCCAACGACCAAGGTTCCGGTGATGGTGACGGTGTTGGTGGCGTGGATGACGGTTCCGCTGGGAACATTCAAAACCACACCGGAAGGAATGGTAAAGGTGGTGCACTGAATGTCGGTGGACGGCGGACTGCTGATCCAACTGGTGCTGGAGGTTATATCGCACACCCCAGCCGTAACGCCGTCAGAGCCGTCACCGTAGATCGTGGCGCTCCCGGTCGCGCCTGTTGAACCTGTAGAGCCCGTCTCTCCAGTGGGGCCAGTCACACCTGTGGTACCGGTAGAGCCGGTTGAGCCGGTGTTTCCTGTAGGACCCGTGGCTCCATTCGTGCCGGCTGTTCCAGCCGTCCCGTTCGCCCCAGCCGCGGCCATAATGTCCCAATAGGCCGTGTTGCTTCCAACACTCGGCGCATTCCCCGAGCTGGAAGAAGCGTTGATGTAGATGTAACTGGAGTTGGAGACGGCTCCGCCGTTGTTGTAGGAGACAGAATCGCCGTAGCTGTAGGTCGTCGCGCCCGCATAAGCGCCACGGAAGTTGACTACACCCGTGGAACCTGTTGGGCCCGTGTTGCCGGTTGGACCGGTTGGGCCGGTAACTCCGGTAGGGCCAGTGGGACCAGTCGTCCCGGTTACCCCGGTTGGACCCGTATTGCCAGTAACTCCAGTGGGACCAGTAATGCCCGTGGGGCCCGTTACGCCGGTTGAACCCGTATTTCCCGTCGCTCCGGTGTTGCCTGTAGAGCCGGTGACTCCCGTTGGACCGGTCATGCCCGTGGAACCCGTGGCGCCGGTTGCGCCCGTAATGCCCGTCGCTCCAGTAATGCCAGTTGGTCCGGTGGCTCCGGTTGATCCTGCGCTTCCCGTCGTTCCAGTTGGACCCGTGGCGCCTGTAGCTCCTGTTATGCCTGTTGGGCCTGTAACTCCGGTCGCGCCGGTATTTCCTTGAACACCCTGTACGCCTTGTGAACCTTGATTGCCAGTTGGACCGGTAGATCCTGTCGCACCTGTCGTGCCTCCACCAGTCGTCGCTGTCCAGTAGGTGGGACTGGAGCCCGGAAATTGGCCCGTTGCACTTTGAATTGCCACGTAGGTTTGACCAACGGAAACAACTACCGAGCCTGCCGGATAGGTTGTTGTCGCGGAGTAGGTACCGCCCACAAATGGCCCAGTGGCGCCGGTCATGCCGACATCGCCAGTAGGACCGGTACTACCCGTTACACCGGTGGCGCCAATATTGCCGGTCGGTCCGGTTGGACCGGTGGTCCCGGTGGTTCCGGTTCCGCCGGTCGCGCCAGTAGTCCCCGTTGATCCTGTGGTGCCGGTAATGCCGGTTGTACCAGCTACACCAGTGGCGCCGGTCATACCGGTAGATCCGGTCGAACCAGTCGCGCCGGTGACGCCGCTGACGCCCTGAATTCCTTGTGATCCTGTTGCACCGGTGGCGCCGGTGACGCCAGCTACGCCTTGTGAGCCCGTCGCGCCGGTGACGCCACTGACGCCCTGAATTCCTTGTGATCCCGTTGCACCGGTAGCACCGGTTACACCAGCTACGCCTTGGGAGCCCGTCGCGCCGGTGACGCCGCTGACGCCCTGAATTCCTTGTGATCCTGTTGCACCGGTAGCGCCGGTTACACCAGCTACGCCTTGGGTGCCCGTCGCGCCGGTGACGCCACTGACGCCCTGAATTCCTTGTGATCCTGTTGCACCGGTAGCGCCGGTTACACCAGCTACGCCTTGGGAGCCCGTCGCGCCGGTGACGCCGCTGACGCCCTGAATCCCTTGTGATCCCGTTGCACCGGTAGCGCCGGTTACGCCAGCTATGCCTTGTGTGCCCGTTGCGCCGGTGACGCCACTGACACCCTGAATTCCTTGTGATCCCGTTGCACCGGTGGCGCCGGTTACACCAGCTACGCCTTGGGAGCCCGTCGCGCCGGTGACGCCACTGACGCCCTGAATTCCTTGTGATCCCGTTGCACCGGTAGCGCCGGTTACACCAGCTACGCCTTGGGAGCCCGTCGCGCCGGTGACACCACTGACGCCCTGAATTCCTTGTGATCCCGTTGCACCGGTAGCGCCGGTTACACCAGCTACGCCTTGGGAGCCCGTCGCGCCGGTGACGCCGGTTACACCAGCTACTCCCACTACCCCCTGCGCGCCTGTCGCGCCTGTCGAGCCAGTAGTACCCGTGACACCCTGCACGCCAGTGGCTCCTTGCGAGACCACGGTGATATCCAAGTGTGCAACATGTGAAGTCTCATCGTTTTCCTTGGAATCGAGCACGATATTACCCGTTGTCGAGCTGAGCGCGATGCCATAATTCGAACTGGGAGTGCTCACCCAGCTCTGCAACAGGCTGGTGATGTCAACCACCACAAATTGCTCTGCCGCAACTGGCGTAAACGCGGCCACCGCCGACCCAAGCGTGGGGATCGTCGCGTAGGTCACCGCAGACTCGCTCCACGCGCTGGTGACCGGCTGCAAGGTAACCGTTCCAGTAGTATTGATCCGATTGATGAAGATTTTGAGGGTAGCTTTACCGATCTGGCTGGCGGTGGTGCCCGCCGGCAGCGAAGAAAGGTCAAACTGAATCAACGCGGTACCGCCGTTGCCAACGTATAGGTTCGATAAACTTCCATAATTGGTCGTGGGATGCACGCTGTTGACATAGGCATCTCCCGCCACGGTTGCGTCGGTCGCCTGCGCTGTGAACGTAGCCAGAACCAGCCCCATGGCCACCCAGACACACTTCATCCACGTCTTTTGGCTCACTGTTCGCCTCCAGATTGACGGCTCGACGATCGCGCACCTGGGCAACGCTTGCGGATCTTCCGATCACCCACCACGCAAATCCTTGAACTGCAACAAAATGTCACAGAAAGAGAAAGGATTTTATCGTCATGAATAATTACAATGGCTTTCCTTCGTACGCAGAATCCTGCGCGAGTATTTCTACACCCGACTGTGAAAGCAAATCAAGCAATTTTTTGGCAAATTATTTTGGACAGGATCCGTACGCTTAACGGCAAAAGACCCGGCTGGTTCTGCGGATTACTACTTTGCAAATAATTTATCCCCATTTCTTTTGCCTTTCCGGTATTTTCGTTCCGTCGCTCCTTGTCCAACATGGCTACACCTATTCGGAGCGCGCTCTGCGACCAGATTCAACGAGGAAGAAACAAAAACGCAAATACAACTCAACAAATAGGCGTGAAAGATGCCCGAGCCTAAAGGCCAAACTCGCACTTTCCTCTGTTCAGGGGCCTGAAGGCCCCTGCTCCCTCCGCCGGTTTCATGCACTGCGGGTCGGCAACACCGGTGGGCGACTATGGTGTGTCAAGTACTCAAAGCAGGAGGATCGAACCGCTGCAACGGCAGATGCCACACACAAGCTGAAAATCTCCGATCAGCGAGCGATAATGAGTCCAGTTTCTGTCCTGTTGCCCCAGAACGAATCCAGGACAGCTCGAGTGTTTCATCCCTCAATCGTCCAGTAAACCATAGATATCTATAGTGCTTATTCTGGTGCCCAGAGGGGGACTTGAACCCCCACGACCTCGCGGTCTGCGGATTTTAAGTCGGTTTTTTACCAATAACAAGAATTTACACTTACGCAATAAAGCACTTATTTTCAGCATAATCTGGGTGCATAGGAGTGCATCCGAGGGCACCATTTTCAGGTACAAATGGCTACCAAAATGGCTACCAAACAGATTTTTTGCTCCACTTTATGATACGTAAAGATACGCTTGTAATACGTTATGATACGTAAAAGTGGCCCCCTCCATTCCCCCTCCAGAGGATCAATGGCATGGAATTATCAATGAAGTCCTTTAAGAAACTGACCAAAGTCCTGCCGAAAACCGGCTGCTGGGAGTATGTCGGAGCCAGGGATTCCCAGGGCTATGGACGGATGTTCATTGGCGGCAAAGAATACAAGGCGCAACGCGTTGCCTACATGCTGGAGCGCGGAGCAATCCCGGAGAAGTTGCGGCTCCGACATTTCCTGCCATCCGGCAAGTGCATTGGACGAGCCTGCTGCAATCCTCTCCACTTGAAACTTATGGATTACTTTGACAGCATTGACTTCCCTCCTGAGCCGCTCGTGCGGACCTGCAAGGCCGGGCATGAGATCTCTGGAGACAACGTCATCACCGAGACCCGGCCCGATGGGCGAGTGCAGACGCGATGCCGCATCTGCTGCCAGGAGAAATGGAAAGCTCGGAAGGTGAAGCTCAAAGCTGACCGCCAAAAGTCAGCTCACTCCCCTGCAAACGATGAGCGATAGAATCGCCTTGTATCAATCAAGATTCCGGCGTATTGTGATCGATAACGAGGGCTTTTATCCATCATGATCTGGAACTGGCAACTACCGAAGTGGCCAAACTTCACCTGGGACCGCTCGCGGATGGCGGCAATAGAGGATCAATTCCTGCTGCGTACCGGGGTGGTGATCGGCACAGCCAGTCATTTACAGAGTGAGGACAGGCAGCAACTACTGGTCGAGGTGATGAGCCGGGAGTCGATGACGACCTCTGAGATCGAGGGCGAGATTCTCAATCGCGCCAGTGTACAGTCTTCCGTACAGCGGCATCTGGGCCTCGCCGCTGACAAGCGCCGCGCCACACCCGCCGAGCAAGGCATTGCCGAGATGATGGTCGATCTGCATCGCCGCGCGGTTGAGCCACTCACCGAAGCTACGCTTTTTCGCTGGCACGAACTGGTGACGGCTGGCCGTCGCGATCTGGTGGACGTTGGCAAGTACCGGACCAATCCGGAGCCGATGCAGGTGATCTCCGGCGCTATCGGCAAACCTCGTGTTCACTTTGAAGCACCACCGGCCACGCGCGTCCCCGAGGAGATGCAGCGCTTTTTGCGTTGGTTCAATCAGAGCGCCACGCAGGCAGACGCTTCCCTGCCAGCTGTGACGCGGGCAGGCATTGCACACATCTACTTTGAGTGCATCCATCCTTTTGAAGACGGCAATGGCCGCATCGGGCGCGCTGTAGCCGAGAAGGCCCTTGCGCAGAGCTTCGACCTGCCGATTCTGGTTTCGCTGGCCACGACGATTCTGGCTCACCAAAAGGGATATTACGAGGCGCTGGAGCGAGCCAACAAAACTCTCGACCTGACTGAATGGCTGGAGTGGTTTTCAGCGATTGCCCTAGAAGCGCAGGAAGGCACGCTGGCCGAGGTCGAATTTCTGATTGCGAAGACACGACTCTTCGACCGACTGCGTGGCCAGCTCAATGCGCGCCAACAGAAAGCGCTCCTGCGTCTCTTCCGCGAAGGCCCCAAAGGCTTCGAAGGCGGTATGAGTGCGAGCAACTACGCCACAATCACAGGATCATCGCCTGCAACCACAACCAGAGATCTCGCCGATCTCGTCGATAAGGGTGCGCTCATCCGCACGGGCGAGAACAAATATGCGCGATACAGGCTGAACTGCTGATCTGTATCCGGCCATATCTGGAAAATAAATGCGGCAGGCCTTCACGCAGGGACTCGAATCGGCTGAGTCAATGCGCAGCATTCTAAAAATGCACTCTAGCGGTAACACACTAACCGACTTGCCTTCGGATATCTTTATACTAAGAGGCCCGAGCTCCTCCTTCCCCCATAGGTTTTATGACAAGTACTAACGGCACACGCTAACAGTTGTACAATGATCCCATTCGTCAAACAGAAAGCGAATCATCCTAAAACATGGAAGAGATCCGACTCCAGAAAAACAAGTGGTTCTATGAACCGAATCAGCAGCTCGGCCCAGCCGGTGGATTCGGCGTTGTCTATGCTGGACAGTCAACGACTGGAGATAAAGTAGCAATCAAGCAGCTCAATATCGACGCTGATGCTTCTGCCCACCGTGAACTTCGCGTTGCTTCCTCCCTTGAGAACGAAAGCATGTCTAACGTGATACCGATCTTTGACTCAGGTGAAGACGCCAACTCTGGTAGGTACTTCGTTGTAATGGCACAAGCCGAGAAGAGCCTCCAAAGCGACATAAATTCCGGCAGGAAGTTCTCAATTACCGAATCGGTCGACATTCTCAAGCAGATCATCAACGGACTTTCCGAACTGAAAGGGCTGGTGCACCGAGACCTTAAACCTGCGAACCTCCTTTTCGATGGGGGCAAGTGGAAGATCGCTGATTTCGGAATAGCTCGGTTCGTCGAAGAATCAACATCGCTAAATACGCTGGAGGGCTGCCTCTCGCCGGTCTATGCAGCGCCTGAACAGTGGAGGCTTGAAAAAGCGGAAGTAGCAACTGACCTGTATGCCGTCGGCTGCATAGCTCATGCACTGATTTCTGGAGCACCTCCGTTTACTGGACCACGCACGGAAGACTATCGCGATCAGCACATAAACAAATCGCCTTCTGAACTACCAGATGAAACCCCCGACAAACTTAAGATCTTGGTCAGCATGCTCCTCAGAAAGAGCCCTGACGCGAGACCCGGATTGAGCCGGGTGATTGAACTGTTGAAGAAAATCGAACAAGATGAGAATACACCGCGTCTCCATTCTGCGATATCCAGTGCGGCAGCACGAATCGAGCAGAAAAGGGCGCAGGAAGAGTCTTCCGCCGCTGCGCTCAAAACCAAAGAGTATGCGCGTGACAGCCTAGCTGAATCAGGAAAGACGATTCTTGTAGGTATAATGTCCAATCTTAGGAAACGCATTCTTGAGGATGCACCTACCTGCGAGCATGACAAATCGCCTGAAGTGAATCTCGGCAGTGCTCAAATTTCGCTGCACAGACGTTTAGGTTCAGGAACGATCCCGGAAAATGCGTTTCCAAACTCGAGGATTGATGTCGTTTTCGCGTTGCCGTTCAGGGTCGTACAATTGAGCCCTGCATACCGATGGGAATCAGCTCTTCTCTATTGCAAGATGCCTGAATCAGTAGATTACCGCTGGTATGAGGTGTCGTTTATGCATTCTCCTCTATCCAGACAACAAGGAATAGACCCGCTCAGCTTGCTGGAGAATGTTAATAGTGCTCGCTACAGGTTCTATCACGCAGACATGGCGCTTGGACCGGGTATGCATACCTACCAAGTAGCATTCGGTCCCCGTTCCATTGATGACGAAGATGAAGCAGAGTTCATTGAACGCTGGACTACGATATTCGCTGCTGCAGCCGAGGGGAGATTGAAATACCCGAGACGCTTGCCACTTTCGACTGATTATTGGAAGAATCTCGCGATCTACGGCATATGATCTGGCCAAAAAGCTACTTCATCGGACGTTCACTGTCTCCAATAAGCAAATTTTCAATCCAAAACAATTTCTCAAAAGCATGAAAAAACAGAGTGAAATGTGGCACTTCACGAGAAGTCCACGAACAGGTCACCTGGCTTTACAGTCAGAGCCTTCGCCAGCTTGACGATGTTCTCCAAGGCCACATTTCGCTCTCCACGCTCAACTCCGCCGATATAGTTCCGATGCAGTCCTGCCCTTTCGGCCAGTTCTTCCTGCGAATAGCCCCGCTCGTCGCGGAGTTGCCGCAACCTGGAGCCAAATTGAGACTTAACGGAATGTGTGGCCACACTCCCATGCTCGATTCATGACCACTATGAGTCTACACACGATAAGTGTGATATTTGAGCCGGTCCCGGTAGTTTGGACAGTTTTTCGGCGTTCTTAAGTGGAAGAACTATTCTCGTGGTCGTCGGGGCGGTGGTAATGTGGAGATCGTTTTCTGATCTCCAAGGTTTGTGGGAAGGGCG
>Ga0302267_10000047_pt1 | contig 136361 bp, 115 predicted proteins | sample III_Bog_E1_3_FD_194555 | JGI IMG/M metagenome (GOLD analysis project Ga0302267, IMG submission 194555) | Peat permafrost microbial communities from Stordalen Mire near Abisko, Sweden - III_Bog_E1_3 | ecosystem: Environmental > Terrestrial > Soil > Wetlands > Peat | place: Sweden: Abisko... | reverse complement strand
GACGCCGGGCGGGCGCATCCGCGCCCTTGGCTTCGCGCGCATGGGCGCGCGGGGCCGCCGTCGCGGCCCGATACCGGCGATGTGTCAGTATCAGGGCTCGCCGGTATGATACCATCGAGCCTTGATGAGTCACCATCAAGGCTTATGATACATCGCCGGTACCAGGCCGTTTGCGGGCTCTGTTATCCCATGCCCATCATTGGGCAGCCACCGGGGTTGCCACAACTTGGGGCGCCACAAGGCGGCGCCGGGCGGCTGTCTGCCGTCTTGCCAACACGCGGGGCCATGATGGCCTTGGAGACTTGATGGCCGCCGCAAGACGGGCAGGCCAGGGTGCCGTCGGCCTTGCGCCGCTCATAGTCGGCCATGTTATCGAACCACTCATCGAATTCGTGATCACAGGTGCAGCGTAGCGAGTAGACAATCATGAGGGCGTCCTTGGGGTGAACCGGGAACCGGGAAACCGAGCGAGAGCCGGGGGCTATTCCCATTCCGACTGTCTGCACCAGTCCCATGAGCTATTCTAACACAAGGGTCGCGTCCTGTGCGGCTTGACCTGGAGCGTGACCGCACCCTACATAACGCCCAGGCCGCGTGGCGCGGCCAGGGGGGGATTCCCTCCCTTAAGGACCGTGCGCGAGGACACATGAGCAATACCGTGAAGGTTACCGACGACAGCTTTCAACAGGACGTTCTGAATGCGTCTGGGCCCGTTTTGGTCGACTTCTGGGCTGAATGGTGCGGTCCTTGCAAACAGATCGCGCCGATGCTGGACGAGTTGGCCAAGGATTATGCGGGGAAGCTGACCGTTGCCAAAATCAATATCGATGAAAATGGCAACACGCCGAATCGTTACGGGGTCCGAGGAATCCCGACGTTGTTGCTGTTCAAGGACGGTAACGTTGCCGCGACCAAGATCGGCGCCTCACCAAAGGCCGCCCTTTATGCCTGGATTGACGGGAACCTTTAATACCAACGGCCTTGGACGTTGACACGTCCGCAGCGCCCTCAGACGCCGGGCGGGCGCACCCGCGCTTGGCTTCGCGCCATGGGGCGCGCGACGGCGGTCGCCGCCGGGGATACCAACGGCACGGATCATTGTCTAGGGCCGTTGGTATAACAGCGCCGCCCCCTCACGGAATCATCATGGTTCCGTGAGGGGATTCAGATTCCGGTTTTCGAAGGCCCTCGGCCTTTGATCGATCCAGAGTGAAGCTCTAGTAGAAGCAAGGGGGCAAAGCCCCCTTTTTTGTTTGCCGTGGTTGCTGTGGTTACCGCCAGATCGGTTTCCCGCTGCCGGGCAGGCCGAGGCTGGACCATTTGCGCGTGACCTCATCAATCACGGCGTCGGTCATGTGGAGTTTCCGGCCCCACTCGCGTTTGGTTTCGGGTGGCCATTTGTTGGTGGCGTCGAACCCAACCTTGCCGCCCAACCCGGATTCGGGGCTAGCAAAATCCAAATAGTCGATGGGCGTTCCTTCGATCTGGGTCAGATCGCGCACCGGGTCCATCCGGGTCGAGACCGCCCACATGACGTCCTTCCAATCGCGACAATTGATATCATCATCGACAACAATCACCCATTTGGTGTACATGAATTGACGTAAGAACGACCACACGCCCATCATAACACGTTTTGCGTGTCCTGGATAGGCTTTTCGAATTGAGACTACGGCAATACGATAAGAACATCCCTCTGGCGGTAACCAAAAATCGACAATTTCCGGGAATTGCTGGATCAAGAGCGGGATGAAGACTTCGTTCAGCGCCTCGCCCAAAACGCTGGGCTCGTCGGGGGGGCGGCCCGTGAAGGTTGACAGATAGATTGGCTGACGGCGCATGGTGATGGCGCTGATCTGGAACACTGGGAAGGGTTCGACGGCGTTATAGTAGCCGGTATGGTCGCCATAGGGGCCTTCGGGGGCGGTTTCCTCGAGGCTGATATGGCCTTCGAGGATGATTTCGGCTTGGGCCGGAACCTTGAGCGGCACGGTTTTGCAGTTCACCAGCTCGACCTTGCGCCCGCGCAGCAGGCCGGCGAATTGGTATTCTGACAAGGTGTCGGGAACCGGAGTCACCGCCGCCAGAATGGTTCCAGGGTCGGCGCCCAACACCACCGCCACCGGCAGCGGATCCTGGTGGCCGGCTTCCTTCCAGCGTCGGAAATGCTGGGCGCCGCCGCGATGCTTCAGCCAACGCATGATGCATCGGTCGCGGCCCAACACCTGCATGCGGTAGATGCCGAGGTTGAAATTATCTTCGCGTCGGTCGCTAGGCCCCTTGGTGACCACCAGCGGCCAAGTGATCAAGGGGGCCGGCTCTTCCGGCCAACAGCTTTGGATCGGCAAGCGCCCCAGATCGATGTCGGTGCCCTTGAGTACCACGTCCTGGCACGGCCCGGAGCCAAGAGTACGCGGCTTCATAGCCAGGACGGTTTTCAGCAACGGTACCATTTCGAGGGCGTCCCGAAAGCCGCCTGGCGGTTCGGGCTGGCGTAGGAAGGCCAAGGTTTCGCCCACCGCCCGCAATTGATCGGGCTCGCGGTCCATCCCCCAGGCGACTCGCTCGACGGTGCCGAACAGATTGACCAGCACCGGCATCTCTGCCGGGCGGCCATCGGCCAGGGTGACATTTTCGAACAGCACCGCCGGCCCTTGCTCGGCCAGCAAACGGGTTTGAATTTCGGTGAGTTCCAGGACGCTGGAGACCGGCGTTTTGACTCGGACCAACCGGCCTGTGGCCTCCAGCCGGTCCATGAAATCGCGAAGAGAGGTGTAAGGCATGGGCGGGCGGGACTCCTGGTGTGGCGCTCTGCAATGGCGATGCTGAATCGAGACAGAAAACAGCAGCCTTGGCATGGGATCAAGATGCACTTGCAACCGCCGCCGGGACAGCTAACATCTCGTCCCATGAGTTTTCTGGATCACATCAAAGCCTGCAACTCCGGCACGGTCTCGGGCTACTGGGAATTCCGGGTGGCGGGCGTTCGAGTCGGCTGGGTACGACCAGCCTTGGCGCGGCGGCTGACTGCGTATCCCGACAGTCTGCGGGTCAGTGATGGCCTTGTGGAGATGGCCGACGGGCTTGACAGTTTTGACATCCGCACCGCCGCGATTGATCGCGTGCTGGACGGACTGGTTGCGACGGGTGAAATCTCGCGCAAACGTGGCGAACGCTATCCGGTCTCGCCGGCCTGGGGCTCGGTGCCGCTGCTGGCCATTGACCGGGCCGCAGTGAGTCATTTCGGCGTCGCCGCCTATGGCATCCATGTTAATGGATTCGTTCGCCAGCCGGATGGCGAGCTGGCGTTATGGGTGGCGCGACGCAGCAACGACCGCTCGGTGGCGGCGGGGAAGCTCGACAATCTGGTTGCCGGAGGCCAGCCGGTGGGCCTGACGCTGGCTGAAAATCTGATCAAGGAAGCCTACGAGGAGGCCGCCCTCGGTCCCGAACGAGCGGCGCGGGCGGTGCCGGCTGGGGCCGTGACCTACATCATGGAGGCGCCAACCGGCCTGAAGGTCGATTGTCTGTTCGTCTATGATCTGGCACTGGAGCCGGACTTTGTGCCCTGCAATACCGACGGCGAAGTGGAAAGCTTCACATTGATGCCGTGGCGGCATGTGGCCGAAATCGTTCGGGATACCGATGATTTCAAGTTCAACTGCACCCTGGTGATCATCGATTTCTTGATCCGTCACGGCCTGATTCCCCCGGACCATCCAGACTATCTGGCGCTTACGGCGGGTCTGAGGCGTTGGGGGTAGGCTGTCTTTTCTTTTGGAAGGGCTGGGAATACCCAGCCGATTCTTCTCGCCGTGACCTCGCGCGCCCATGCGCGCGAAGCCAAAGGGTGCAGACGAGTTCGCCCAGCGTTTGAGGGTGGCCTTGATGTGCCAGCATCAGATGCCGGGCTCGATTCACATAATCGCGGTCGGCTTCCTCAACCCCAGAACCCGGTCAACCGCAAACAGGGCTTCGCTCATGCTAATGGCCGGGTTCTTCTGCCGGTAGGTGGCCGCAGCGGCCAGCCGTCCATCTCGTTGGTAAGCATCGCGCAGGCTAGGCAGCACATCGGGGCAAACAATCATCATCGACTTGGACGAAGCTTCGGAAGAGGTGTTCATGGCAGCCGCCGAGGTTGTTGGTCGAGTGACTATATGACGGGTCTTGGTGACCTATTTTTGGATGATCCGTGTATCTTTTGTCTCATCCCATCGAGCCTTGATGTTGACACGTCCGCAGCGCCCTCAGACGCCGGGCGGGCGCATCCGCGCCCTTGGCTTCGCGCGCATGGGCGCGCGGGGCCGCATCCAGGTTTGATCCGTACAAAAGCCATCACGGCTATTGATCTGGAGGCATTGTATGCCTACAATATCCAACGTCGAGGCGGCGAGGCGGATTTTGGGGCAATCGATCCGTTAACCGCGATCGTCCGGGCTGTTGCCCACTGACTGATCATAAAGGGAGATGTTCTATGATCGATGCTCTTATTATTATATCTGTGACCGCGTTCCCATTTGCCATGAGCTGGGTATTATATGCCCTATGCAACCGTTTTAGGCCATGACTTGGCGGCTTCGTCCTCGAAGGCCTATCGGATCGAGCCTTGATGATGAGACATCAAGGCTCGATGGTTTTAGATAATCACGCTCGGGCCGCTTGGGAATTGACCAAGAGTTTCGGCAAGAATTTCAAGAACATGTCGGGTCTCGGCCCGATCAATGGGAGCGCCGAGGCAGATTCGGAGAGCTTCCGGTGTGTTGTGGCCAACGGCGAATAGATCGCTGGTCGCGGCCGCAATGCCTCGTGCTCGGATACAAGCCGCAAAATTAACTCTGTTCCAGCCTTCGGGCAACGGTAACCACATGTGAAAAGCGTCTCGTTTGCCGATAAAGCTGCCCGAGGGCAGAATCTCGGTGGCAAGCCTGTTGCGGGCCACGGCTTCTTCACGAATGGCATCCAGTGCGAGGTGGGCCGTTCCGTCGAAAATCCAACGCCGAGCCACCGCTGCGGTTAAAGGGGAGGCAATCAACGCGGTCGAGCGCAGGGCGGCCCCAAGGCGCCAAGCTTGTCGGGTATCTGGGGCCATGACGTAGGCAATGCGGAGAATGGGTGACAGGCATTTGGCAAGACTGCCAATATAATAGACGTTTTCCGGCGCAAAAACGGCCAAAGGTGGCGGCGTTTGCGCCGCCAAAGGGCCATAAATATCATCCTCAAGGATCGGAACGGCATATTCGCGGGCAAGGCGAGCGATCTGGCACCTGCGTTCGAGCGTAAGGGATGCCGTGGTTGGATTCTGTAGGGTTGGGATGCAGTAGAGGGCTTTTGGTCGATGCTCCGAGAAAATGGCGCGCACCGCACCCGGATCGAGGCCGTCAGCATCCATGGGAATGCCAATTACCCGCAGTCCGAGTTGTGCGGCAACAGCTTTGAAGCCGGGATAGGTCAGAGTTTCAGCGCACACCGTGTCGCCTGGGCGGGCCAGGATTGTCAGGAGAGCCAGCAGGGCGCTTTGCGTCCCAGGACAGGTGACAATGCGTTCGGGCGAAACATCGGGTAACCTCTGATGCAGCCAGGCCGCGCCAGCACTTTGGTTTTCCAAGGTCTCCCGAGCGTCGGGATATCGCAGAAAATCATGGGGTTGCAAGCTTTCGGCCAGCGCGATGAGACCCTGCCGCAGGGATTCGATGATCTTCGGATTTGCCGGCAGCGGCGGCTGGTTCATGCCCATGTCCACGAGGCGCAACTCGGATGCCGACGCCTTATCCTCGAAACGTGTCGAGACGGGGGCGCGGACGAAGGTTCCTTGTCCAACCCGAGCTTCCACCAGCCCTCGGTGCCGCGCCTCGTTGTAGGCTCGAGTAACGGTGGTGAGGTCTAGCCCCAAATGCTCCGCGAGTGTTCTTTGGGGGGGGAGCCGGTGTCCGGGCATCAACCGACCGATGGCGACATCGCTGGCGATTGCGTCGGCAATGGCGAGATAAGCCGGCTTGTCCCGGCTGCCGATCTCCGGTTTCCAAGCAACAGTCTCCGACGCCATGATCTTCCCTTATCCTCCAGCCGCAGCCAGGAGATCGGACAATGATGGAAATTGTATGGATTGACAAGGGAGATAGGATGGCACTGTGTCATTGTTATGGCGCGCCGGTATGACAGCAGACAGCAGACCACCTCTTCCTTCCCCGAACGGATCTCGGTAAGCTTGGGCTCCGAGACCTCACGCGAACATCGCGAACGTCCTATGGCTGATTTGAATTTTTCCCAGGTCGAAGCGGCTTTGATCGAAGCCAATGTCACCGTTATGCGGGGCATGCGCGATAGTCTGCTCCAATTGGGGCTGCAAAAAGTCCATCCTTGTCCAACTGTTGATGCCTTTGCCGAGCTTTTGGGCGACCAGACCCCTGATTTAGTGGTGGTGGATATCGATCACCCTGACATTGACAGTTTTAAACTCATTCGATGGTTGCGGAACGATCCCGATTTTCCAAACCCATTTATTTGCATTATCGCCACCACTTGGCAACCGACTGAAGCCCTCCTTCAGCGAGTCAATAACTCTGGAGCTGATGCTTTGCTGGTAAAGCCGGCTTCGGCTCGCCAGTTGATGGATCGAGTTCTGGCTTTAGTCGATGGGCGGAAGAAATTTATCGTAACCGCCGATTACACGGGACCGGATCGGCGTCGGCAGCTACGGGATAGCGTTCATATGCCCTCCCTGGAACCCCCCACCAGCTTGCGTCTCAAGGCGACCGGAAGTTGGGATCGAGGGGGCGCTAGCCTCGTGGCCAAGGGGGTCGCCTGGATCGACGAGCAAAAAGCGATTCGCGACGCTTTCCATATTTCCTTTCTCGTGGCTTATGCCGAACCCGGTTTGGCAACCGAGCCGCCGGATCGGCTGGCCTTGGACCATGTGGCGCGGATTCCTCCGGTGGTCGATGATTTGCTTCGACGAGTCGCCAAGCGAGGGCTGGATTCCCGCTTTGAAAGCGCGTGTAAGGCGATTCTGGAGACTGTGGAGCGCATCGGCAGCAATACCGAGTTTCCGTCGGCCATCAATGATCTGGTTCAGCTTCGAACCTTGGGTCTGGGGCTGATACGGGCGCTTCAGCCCAGTCGATCGGCTGATGTCGTGATGAAAGAGGTCTCTGGAGCAGCGGCAGCTTACCGCAAACGGCTGGAGCAGCTCTGGGCGGCCAAGGCGGCCCAAGGGCCAGGGGCAGGAGCAGCAGGCGCGGAATCGTCCACCTCCTGATTTGGTGGGCCGGGCGATTTTTTCCCGCCTTGAGGGCCGGCTCGTTATAGAATGAGTGCACCGCACCAGCGGTCTTCGATCGCATTTCCCGAGCCCCAGGGACATCTGCCCGTGACTTCCACCATCTCGGATATCGACCGCCTGGCCGACCTGGTCGGCATCGAGCCCTTTTTTCACGACATCTGGGGCAATCGCCATACCGTAAGCCGTGAGACCAAGGCGGCGCTGATGGGGGCGCTGGGTCTGGCCGTCGAGGGCGAAGCCGAGGTGGCCGCCAGTCGTCGCCGAGTCGAAGAGGCGCCCTGGCGTCGGTTGTTGCCTCCGGTGCAGGTGTCGGGCGCCGACGAATCGCTGGTGGTGCCCTTGACTCTGGCAGAGGCCGACAACGAAACGGGGCTGGCCTGGAGCGTGATCGAGGAGGGTGGGGCCACCCATCAAGGCGAGGCTCGCCCCGCCGACCTGCCGATCGCTGCCGATTCGGTGCTGGATGGCCGCTTGCGGCATCGTCGGCTGCTGACGCTGCCGGTACGCTTGCCTTTGGGCTACCATCGGCTAATCGTGACTCAGGGCGAGCAAACCGCCGAGCTGAGTCTGATCGTCGCTCCTGACCGCTGCCTGTTACCTCAGGATGTGGTTCCCGGCGGTCGTAGCTGGGGTCTGGGGGTTCAGTTGTACGGCGTGCGTAGCACCGGCAACTGGGGGATGGGGGACTTTTCCGATCTGGCCGATTTGGCCGAGCGGGCCGCCGGGTGGGGAGCCGGAACCGTGGGGCTCAACCCGCTGCATGCGCTGTTTCCCGCCGATCCTAACCATTATAGCCCCTATTCGCCCTCCCATCGGGTCTTCCTCGATATCTTTTATATCGACGTGATTGCGGTCCCGGACTTGGCGGAATGTCCTGAGGCGCGCGATCTGATCGGCAGCTCCAACTTTCAGCGCGCCTTGGCCGAGGTTCGAGCTTCGGAGAAGGTGGACTATCCAGCGGTGGCGGCGCTCAAGCGGCCCGTACTGGAGCGGCTGTTTGCCAGTTTCCAATCCGGTCACTTGGAACCCACGACGGCCGAGCCGCCGGTGGTGAGTGCCCGTGCAGCGGCATTCCGGGCTTTTCAGGCCGAGGGCGGCGAGACCTTGGCGCGCTTTGCGTTGTTCGAGGCTCTGCACGAGCATTTTTATGGGAGTGATCCGTTTCGCTGGTCCTGGCAAAGCTGGCCTGCCGCCTACCGGGATCCCGAGAGCCCCGAGGTGGCAGCCTTTGCCGCCGCTTACGCCGATCGCGTGACGTTTTTCCAATATCTCCAATGGTTGGCCGACGATCAACTCGGCGAGGCCGCCGCGCGCGCGCGGGCCGCGGGCTTGACGTTCGGCTTTTATCGTGATCTGGCGGTGGCCATTCAGCCCGGTGGTGCGGCGGCTTGGGCGGCGCAGACGGTCATGGCACCGACGGCTCGAGTCGGAGCCCCGCCCGATCAGTTCAATTTGCATGGCCAGGATTGGGGACTGGCGCCCATGTCGCCGGTGGGGTTGGTCGAAGCGGCTTATCGTCCGTTCATCGCGGTGCTGCGGGCGAATATGCGTCATGCGGGCGTGTTGCGCATCGACCATGTGATGGCGCTTCAGCACCTCTATTGGATTCCGCCCCAAGGCGGTATGGGGGCTTATGTTTCCTATCCTTTTGCCGATCTGGTGCGTTTGGTGGCCTTGGAATCCCATCGCAACCGCTGCGTTGTGATCGGCGAGGATTTGGGGACGGTTCCTGAAGGCTTTCGCCCGGCCATGCAGCGGGCCGGTATTCTCTCTTGTCGGGTGTTCTATTTCGAACGGAGTCATGACGGCGCCTTCCTGCCGCCCGAGGCTTATCCCGAAGGCGCCCTGGTTACGGCCACCACCCATGATCTCGCTACCCTTAAAGGGTTCTGGCAAGGGGTTGATTTGCGGTGGCGAACTGAACTGGGGCTTTATCCCAGCGACGGCATGCGGGACGGCGAAGTCACGGCCCGCGAGCACGACCGTTGGCGGCTCCTTCATGCGTTGGAGCGTGCCGGCCTGCTGCCCGAGTCCCTCCATCCTCGCCACGGCTTGCCGCGCTTTGACGAAGATCTGGTGGTGGCGATCTATCGCTATTTAGCGCGGACCCCCAGCCGGTTGTTGATGGTGCAACTGGAAGACATCTTGTCTGAAGCCGAACAGCCCAATCTACCCGGCACCGTCGACCAGCACCCGAACTGGCGTCGCCGGACGGCGTTGTCACTAGAGCAGTGGAGCCGGGGCGAGATGCCGGCTCGGTTGGCGGCGGCGATCAAGGCGTTTGGGCGTTAGCCAACAGTGGGTCAAGCTCGCCGGTTCGCTCTGTCATACCGGCGAGCTTTATCGTTGGTCCATGGACTCACACCATCGAGCCTTGATGGTGACTCATCAAGGCCGTCCTCAGACGCCGGGCGGGCGCATCCGCGCCCTTGGCTTCGCGCGCATGGGCGCGCGGGACCGCCGTCGCGGCCCGATACCGGCGATGTGTCAGTATCAGGGCTCGCCGGTATTACCGCTTTCCGGCGGCTTCGGCCTTCCACTGTTGAAGTTTGCGGTAGATGGTGGAGGGGCTGATTTCCAGCAGCGTTGCGGCTTTTGGCACGTCGTCTTCGCACTGGCGCAAGGCTTCCTGAATGATCTCTTTTTCCACCAGCCACAGGGGCCGGATCGAAGCACCGCGAGTCTCGGTGCCGGTGCCGTTGGCTCGAATGGCGGCGGCCGGTGCCGCCACGCTGTCTTTGGCGCGGGATTTGAGAGGTTCCGGCAGCATTCCCGGTTCCACCAACTCGCCGTCGTGGAGCACCACCACGTTACGGACGACATTTTGAAGCTGGCGTACATTGCCCGGCCAGTCATAGGCGCGGAAGACGGCCTCGACCTCGGGACTAAAGCCGGTGAATCGCCGACCTTCCTCGGCGGAGTAATCCTTGAGAAAAGCGCGGGCGATCAGCACGGCGTCATCTTCGCGATCGCGTAGCGGCGGCAGGTGGAGTGGCACCACATGAAGCCGGTAATACAAATCCTCGCGGAATCGGCCGGCTTCGGCTTCGGCCAACGGGTCGCGGTTGGTGGCGCAGACGAAACGGACATCGACCTTTTCCACCCGTGAACCGCCCACCGGCTGGACGGTGCCGGTTTGGATAAACCGCAGGAGCTTGACCTGGATATCCAGGGCCATTTCGCAAATTTCGTCCAGAAACAGGGTTCCGCCATCGGCGGCCTGAGCCGCGCCCACCCGGTCGGCCGTGGCGCCGGTAAAGGCCCCTTTGACATGCCCGAAAATCTCGCTTTCCAGCAAATCTTTAGGAATCGCCGCGCAATTGAGGGCGACGAAGGCCCGGCCCCGGCGTGGGCTGGTCCGATGGATGGCGTCGGCGGCTAACTCTTTGCCGGTGCCGCTTTCGCCGGTGATGAACACGCTGGCCTTGCTGGGGGCGACGCTTTCGATGGTGCGGTAAACGGCCTGCATCTCGGATGACGCGCCGATGAAGTCGTGGAAACGGTCCCGGTCGAGGGTTTTGCGCAGAACCTCCACAGCGCGCGTCAGCCGCTTGCGCTCCAACGCGTTGCGCAAGGTGACGTTCAGGCGGGTGGCGTTGAAGGGCTTGACGATGAAGTCAAAAGCGCCCTGGCGCATGGCCTCAACCGCCGTATTGACCGAGCCATGGGCGGTGATAACCACCACCGAGGTATCTGGCGCCTCTTCACGGATGTGGCGGAGAATATCGAGGCCGTCCATATCGGGCAGCTTGAGATCCAGCACCACGGCGTCAGGAATGGCGTCGGCGAGTGCCGCCAAGGCGGCGGCGCCGGTTTCCACATGGATGACGTTATAGGACTCTGAACGCATGTACTCGGTATAGACCCGAGCGAGCGGCACAGTATCTTCGATCAGAAGAATGGTTTTAATGTGTGAGCCGCTCATGGGATTCGTCCGATGGCATGGGGGCCGGTTCGGCCCTGGCGGCGCGCCTGGAGGCCGGACGGGTACCGTCCTCACCATAGGCGATCGGCAGGGCGGCTTGAACCAATTTCTGAAAAGCGGCTTATTGGCTAGCCCAGATGATACGGGCCATCCAAGCCACATCTCCCTTCAGGAACACCCGGTCAGGGTGGGCGGGGTTAATCGATTTCAATTCCATTCGGGTTGCGGTTTCGCGTGTCAGTTGCTTGATCAAGACCTCTCCCGCCACGCTGCGGACCACCACCCGATCCCCACGACGGATATTGGCGGACGGCGAAATGACGATGTGGTCGCCGTCGCGGTAAACCGGCTCCATACTGTCGCCGCTGATTTCCAGGGCGTAAGCTTGGCAGTCACCAACATCGGGAAACAGCAGTTGATCCCAACCATGGCCAATCGGACAACCAGCTTCATCGAAATAGCCCGGATCGCCCGCTTGGGCATACCCAATAACAGGAATGCGCTGGGTAGTATTTCGAGTCTGGACTTGAGACGGGGCGATCAGGGCCACAAACTCGTTAAGTGAGGCCCCGGTGGCGCTCAGAATCTTGGATAGGCTCTCAGTGGACGGCCAGCGCAACTTGCCGTCGCCCGTGGCGCGCTTGCTCCGGTTAAACGTGGTGGGGTCGAGCCCCGCCAGCTTGGCCAGCCCGGAGACAGACAAGCCCTTGGCCGAAGCCAAACGATCAATTGCCCGCCAAATATCATCATGTCTCAGCATAGCGCCAGTGTCTCACAGACTGGCGGCTCGGTGTTAGGAATAAACGCGCAATATCGTTTATTTAAGGAGGAAATGCCGTTTTGTATGTCATATCACCCTCTTTCTGACCATTGGGCCTTGATGTTGCACATCAATCCTCTTCACCCTCCAGGGCCTCGTGATCGGTCGGTTCCGGGGGCTGGTAGGCCAGGAGCGGTAGCGGAACGGTGGCCGTGGCGGCATCGGGAGCGACGACCAACGCCATGACGCGGAGCGAACGTCCATTCAGGGGTACCGCTTGGCCCATAGCGTAAAGGGTTTCGTCCGTGCCGCCGTCGGCGAAGACTGTGTCCAACAGACATCGCCAGCCCAAACCGCCGGGCAGAATCGGCAGCGTTACCGACAGCACGCCGTAATGGGCATTGACCCAGATCAACAGGACGTCGTCGTGGGAGGGTTTGCCATCCAATCCCGGATAATTGCCGGCCATGCCGTTCAGCCCCAAACCCAGACAGCGGGCTTGGCTGTCGCGCCATTCGTCGCTGGTTTTTTCGGTGCCGCGTGGGGTGAACCACAAAATATCCTTGAGCCCATGGGCCGAACGATCCTGACCATGGAGAAAGCGGGGGCGGCGTAGAACCGGATGGTCTCGACGCAACCCGACCAGCAGGCGCACAAAGGCCAGCAATTCTCGGTCGGCGGCGGTGATGTCCGGCCAAGGCAGCCATGACAGCGCATTGTTATGGCAATAAGCGTTGTTGTTGCCGCCTTGGGTGCGACCAATTTCGTCCCCTGCCAACAGCATCGGCACGCCTTGGGACAGTAGCAGCGTGGCTAGCAGGTTCCGCTTTTGACGAGCCCGCAGCTCGATAATCGCGGGATTTTCGGTTGGTCCTTCGGCGCCGTGATTCCAACTGAAATTGGCGTCGGTTCCGTCCCGGTTTCCCTCCTGGTTAGCGAGATTGTGTTTGCCGTTATACGAGACCAGGTCCGTGAGGGTGAATCCATCATGGGCGGTCACAAAATTGATGCTGGCCCAAGGCCGCCGCCCCCGATGCTCGAACAAATCCGCCGAGCCGGTCAGTCGGGCGGCCAATTCCGGCAGCATGCCGGGATCGCCCCGCCAGAACCGGCGGACGGTATCTCGGTACCGATCATTCCACTCGGCCCAGCCCGGCGGAAAGCCGCCCAAACGATATCCGCCTGGTCCCACGTCCCAAGGCTCGGCAATCAGCTTGACCTGAGCCAGAACCGGATCCTGGCGGCAGGCGTCGAGAAAGCCGCTACCCTGATCAAATCCGTTGGCCTCCCGAGCCAAAGTGGTGGTCAGGTCGAAGCGGAAGCCGTCTACATGCATTTCCGTCACCCAATACCGCAGGGACTCCATAACCATCTGGAGAACGCGCGGGTGAGTGAGGTTCAGGGTGTTGCCGGTGCCGGTCTCGTCTACATAGTAACGCCGATCACCGGGATGAAGGCGGTAATAGGATAGATTGTCGATTCCCCGGAAGCTGAGAGTCGGCCCCAGATGATTTCCTTCGCCGGTATGATTGTAAACGACATCCAAAATGACTTCGATTCCGGCTTCGTGGAGCCGCGCCACCATGGTCTTGAACTCATGGATGACGCCTGTTCCCAGATAACGCGGCTCGGGAGCGAAAAAGCCCAGGCTGTTGTACCCCCAATAATTCTGAAGTCCTTTGGCCACCAACAAACGGTCGTCCACCAACGCATGGACCGGCAACAGTTCAACGGCGGTTACGTGTAGCGCCCGCAAATGGTCGATCATCGCGGCGGAGGCCAATCCGGCAAAGGTGCCGCGCAGGGCTTCCGGTACGTCCGGGTGACGATGAGTCAGGCCTCCGACATGGGCTTCATACAGAACCGTCTCGGACCATGGCACCTGGGGCGGGCGATCATTCCCCCAGGTAAAGGCATCGTCCACCACGAGGCATTTGGGCATCAACCGGGCGCTGTCCCGACGGTCAAAGCCCAGATCTTCGCGGGCACCACCGACTCGGTAGCCAAAGTGAGCATCACCCCATTTCAAGGGCCCCACCACCGCCCGAGCATAAGGATCAACCAAGAGCTTATGCGGGTTGAAACGGTGACCTTGTTCGGGCCGGTAGGGGCCATAGACCCGATAACCGTAAAGCTGGCCCGGACGGACATCGGGTAGATAAACATGCCAAATTTCGTCGGTGTACTCGGGCAAAACGATGCGGTGGGTTTCCCGCTGACCGTTGGCGTCAAACAAGCACAGCTCGACCTTTTCGGCATGAGCCGAAAACAGCGCGAAGTTGACGCCAAAGCCGTCCCAACTGGCCCCAAGCGGATAGGGCCGCCCTGGCCACACCGCCATGACACCGCCTTCCCGTTTTGGCATCACCAAGCCCCTCCGCATGCCAAGGCCAGCACCACCGGGCGCAGGCTGAAGACCCAGGGACGAGAAAGGAAGGGCAGGGGAAAAGCGGGTGGGGAGCGGGTCATGGCGGTGAGGGGGCTCGCGAAAACTCCGATTATAGTGCTGGTTAGCACAGCTCCGGCGGCCTTGGCACTGCTAACCCGGCGTTGTCTCTATCCCGGTGATACCGGCGAGCCCTGATACTGACACATCGCCGGTATCGGGCCGCGACGGCGGGCCCCGCGCGCCCATGCGCGCGAAGCCAAGGGCGCGGATGCGCCCGCCCGGCGTCTGAGGGCAGCCTTGATGAGTCACCATCAAGGCTCGATGGTATGACTGGTCGGGTCGTCCATAACAGCGACACGTCGCCAGTCCTTAAGTCTGGATTCAGAGCGTCACCGATAACCTGACCTCGAAGCCTAAGCAAAATATGGTTTTTTGCCATGAAATTTTATACTCATCGATCACCGGGGCCGATGGTCTGGGCCGGGGCCGCGCCGGGATCCGTCGCCCCCCTGAGGGTCTGGTCGCGGGTGTCCTTGAACCTCTGGTACGCTTTTCCCAATTTCTGAGGCCGGTGCGCCGAAAGGATGACGTAATCTTATGTGTTGTTCGGGTGTTCAGGTCTATTCAAACAGAATCGGGAGGCTGTAACGATGCGGTGCAAGGCAGGGGCGGCAGGGTCATGGGGGGTCGGAAACCGTCTTTTCATCGCAGCTTTGGCGGTGATGGGAGCGGTTGTGGGGGGCGTGGTGGGACTCATCACGATGCCGGCTTGGGCTGCGTCACTGATCGGCAGCGACGGCGCCACCATTGCGCCGATGCTAGAGCATGTGACTCCAGCGGTGGTGAATATTTCTGTCCGGTCCCATGCCGCCATCAGCAATCCTTTGATGCAGGATCCGGCCTTTCGGCGATTTTTCAATCTGCCCGACGCTCCCGAGCAGCAGGAGCAGATGAGCGCAGGATCCGGCGTGATCATCGATGCCACTGCTGGTTTGGTGCTCACCAATAACCACGTCGTGCGGGATGCCGATGAAATCATGGTGACGCTGAAAGACCGGCGGCGATTCAAGGCAAAGCTGGTCGGGGCCGACGCCGGAACCGATGTGGCGGTTCTGCGGATCAGCGCCGATCACCTGAGCGCGTTATCTATGGGCGATTCCAATGGCGTGCGGGTCGGCGACTTTGTGGCAGCCATTGGGAATCCGTTTGGTTTGGGTCAAACTGTGACGTCGGGCATCGTCAGTGCGCTTGGGCGGAGTGGCCTGCGGATCGAAGGGTATGAAGACTTCATTCAAACCGACGCTTCGATCAATCCCGGCAATTCCGGCGGCGCTTTGGTCAATTTCCAGGGACAATTGATCGGCCTGAACACCGCCATCATTGGACCTTCGGGCGGCAATGTCGGGATTGGCTTTGCGGTGCCGTCAAACATGATTAAAGCGGTGATGAAACAACTGGTTGAGTATGGCGAGGTTCGGCGCGGACGACTCGGGATCGAGGTTCAGGACTTGACCCCCGAACTGGCTGATTCCTTCGATTTCAACACCGCCCAAATGCCCCCCGAAGGGGCGCTGGTGTCTAAAGTGCTGCCGGGATCTCCCGCTGGCGCGGCAGGGCTGAAAACAGGTGACGTGGTGGTTGGGCTCGATGGGGCGACGATCCATGGCGCTAGTGATCTTCGCAATCGAATCGGCTTGATGACGGTGGGAACCTCCGTAGCGCTGGATGTTCTACGTCAGGGCAGGCATGTCATGATATCAGCCCAGATTGGGCACTGAGATTGTGGGCACTGACACCGAACCTTGAGGACATCAGCATGACGCGCGAGCGAGCGGGTTGGGGGGCTTCGCCGCCGCCGCAGGACGCGGCGGCTCGGGCGCTGTTGATGCGCCATCGTTCAGAGAGCTTGGCAGCCCGGCTGCCGCCTTTGCTGGTGGCGGCTCATCGGGTTGCCGCCACGGTGGGGCAGGGCGGGCATGGGCGTCGTCAGGTCGGCAGTGGCGAGGCGTTCTGGCAGTTCCGCCGTTATCAGGCCGGCGATAGCACCGCCCGGATCGACTGGCGCCAGTCGGCGAAATCCCAGCCCGTGTTCGTCCGTGAAACAGAGTGGGCGGCGGCTCAAAGCGTTTGGTTATGGGCCGATTCTTCGGAGTCCATGGCCTATGCTTCGCCCCAGGCCCAGGCCAGCAAACGCGATCGGGCGGCGGTGTTGTTATTGGCGCTGGCGGCGGTGCTGATCCGGGGCGGAGAGCGGGTGGCCCTCTTGGATCGTCCCGACCGCCCGGAAAACGGGAAACAGATTCTCCACCGATTGGCTGAGGCGATGACGGCGCCGTCTCGAGGCCATGACCGGCGATTGGGTTTGCCCCAGCCCCGGTCTTTGCCCCGGCACGCCCAAATGGTGCTGATTGGGGATTTACTCGCCCCGCTTCCCGAGCTTCAGGCGACGATCAGGCATTTTGCCGGTCAGGGTGTTCGCGGCCATTTGTTGCAGGTTCTCGACCCCGCCGAAGAGACCTTCCCCTTTTCCGGTCGGGTCGCTTTTTCCGGCCTGGAAGACGAGCCATCCCTGTTGGTGCCCCGAGTCGAGACCATCCGAAGGGCATATCTCGAGCGCCTTGCCCGTCATCGCGACGCCTTGGCGGCTTTGGCCCGAACCTCCGGCTGGACCTTTGCCGCCCACCGCACCGACCGCCCCCCTCAAACCGCCCTATTGGCGCTGTTCGGGGCGCTGGGGGGGGCTGTCCGATAGGCGTTTGGGTGAGGAGGCGTGGGGCCGCTTTGACCTTAAAACATCAATCATGGCTTTGGCTCGAAGCTTCGATTCCGCCGCAGTGTCCGATTCTATCCGAGAATAGTCGGTTATCGGACGTGAGGCCAAGGGCTGGCATTAAGCCGATTGATCAAAACAGGCTGGTGGGGTAAAGCGTTAGCGGATCTAGGTGAGTTAAATGGGAGCAACAATGGTATATCTCAGGAAACGGACACGGCGGGCTTCTTTCTAAATAATATTAATATGCCCATGGTTATTTTATCGAATTGCCGGCAATTGGAGTAGAATAATGTCATGTAACCACGAAGACAAGGTTTACCATAAACCTCATAAAAATATGATTATGTTAAGAACTCCAATGGTATTGGATACATTTGCTGGTGCAGGAGGATTTAGCCTTGGCTTTGAACAAGCTGGTTGTAAAATTATCGGAGCCATAGAGCAAGATGCTTGGGCATCCGAGACTTTTGCATCAAACCATCCCGGTGCTATTGCATTGCAAAGAGATATTACCACGCTGAGTGATGATGAGCTTAAGCACCATTTTGGTAGAACACCTCCCGATATTTTGATTGGCGGTCCCCCGTGCCAAGGATATTCAGTTTGCGTAAAAGGAAATGGAGACCCAAAAGACCCAAGAAATTCCTTGTTTAAGGAGTTTATTAGAATTGCAAAATTGTTTGAACCAAAAATAGTTGTTATGGAGAACGTTCCAAACATCGAAAAAGCAAAAACAGGATCGAGAGATACTGTTGTATCTATTATTAAAAACGAACTTAAAGACTGCGGATATCATGTTTACTCAAAAATACTTGAGGCAACTGATTTTGGTATACCACAAATACGCAGACGATTTATTGTAATAGCTTCGCGTAGTCCACTTCTGAACCCGTTTCCTAGCCCAACACATCGGTGGGTTTTGGGGAACGAACAAACAAACCTCTTTGAGCATCATCTTAAGCCGTGCCCAACTTTGTGGGAAGCTATCTCTGATCTTCCGCAAATAGGAGCTGGTGAAGGTGATGAAACAATGGACTATATTGTTCCATCCGAAAATTCTTATCAAACTCAACTTCGTGACGGGTCAAAAAAAATATTTAATCATACGGCTATGAGACATGGAAAGGCAACCGTTGAGAGATTTAAAGCGATGGCTTGTGGCGTACCTGTATCTGCACTTCCTGAGCATCTCCAGCCAAGAAAACGGAACTCAACAGAGCTTGCTGATGTAATATACGATCAGAATAATCGCAGGATGTTCCCACACCGCCCTTGCCATACCTTAGCCGCATCATTTTATGCAAATTTTGTTCATCCGTACTGTCATCGCAACTTCACACCGCGAGAGGGTGCGCGGATACAATCATTTCCAGACATTTTTGTTTTTAAGGGAAAGCCAACAGTCGTAAGTCAAAAATTACTTGCACGCGAAGGTAGAGTTGGGGACTTGCACCTTTGTCAATATAACCAAATTGGAAATGCGGTTCCGCCGATGATGGCAAAAGCTATCGCCGAAAACTTACTAACACAAATTAGAGGATAATAGAATGTTTGTTCATGGAGACAACTTATCACAAAAAGAAGCGCACCAAACGAAATACCGTGACAAGGAAAGTAGAGAATACCTTGCTCAAATTAGGATTAAATATGACGCATGGCGAAAAGAAAACAATAATATTAAAGGACCATTAATTAATGAGACAAGCATAGATAGTAAAATAATTTCAAAAAGAGTTTCCCTATTGAACAATTATAAAAATTTTATCGACCAACAGCACTATGCAGAGAAATTCGATAGTAGATCGAATCTACACTCATCCGTATTGGAAGAGTTTATGTATTATTTATTCAAGGATATAGTTTCTGAATTTTCCAGTGGTGCGTTGATAGGAAAGTCACACACATTTAAAGATATTTTCTTTCAGCCTACAGGATATCGCGAGATGCTTACTAGGCCTTATGCCCTCATAGAAAAAAAGGATCATGATTTTGCGATTGGAGTTCGTGTTAACTCAACATTAGTCAGTGAAGGATCTAGACATGTAGAAAAAGATATATGGGATCTACCTGCTGTAGCTATTGAATGTAAAACTTATCTCGATAAGACTATGCTACAGGATGCTTCCACGGCTGCTGACCAACTAAAGATTCGCAACCCCAGTGCATTATACATTGTTGTGGCAGAACGCCTTAAACTAACAGGTTCTGTAAACCTGTCTAAGAACAAAATTGATCAGATATATATATTACGCAAGCAAAAGAACACGGATAGGGAATTCACTTATGCTGAATCGTATATCAAAAACCCAATATATGATGATGTAATATTGCACCTCTTTAATCTCGTAAGAACCTTCCTTGTTAGTCCATGGGAGGGAGGCATATCGTTTGGATTGGACCGAGGATATTTGAAATAGTTGATAATGTCACGATTGACATTGCCGTAGCATAAATACATTAGGTGCGAAACTCGAGACTCTTGCACGAAAGCCAGAGCCTTGAAATGACGCCCCTTTTTCCGTGCATAAGTCGGGTGCAAAATGCCACCTGAATTGCCTTGCAATTATCGCTCTGTGTGCTATGGTTCACAGAGGTAGGGTGTGGCGTGCGCATTTTCAAAACCAAATGGCTTGTTCGCTTTGCGCGACAGGAGCAGGTGACGGACGATCCGCGAACATCGGCAGCAGCTTGAGGGAAGCTATCGCGCGGGCGGCGCGTGGGCTTGTCGATGCCGATCTCGGCGGCGGCATCATCAAGCGGCGGGTGGCGCGACTCGGGCAAGGCCGCTCTGGCGGGCATCGTATACTGATTGCTTATCGTGCCGGAGAGCGGGCGGTTTTTCTCTACGGGTTCGCCAAGAGCGAACGGGAGAACATCGGCCCCGACGAACTGGCGACGTTGCGCGAAATCGGCGCAGCGTGGCTCGCGGCGGACGCCGGAGAGATTGCGCAGGCCCTACAGGAAAACGCTTTGCAGGAGGTTGACGATGACGACAGCAACGCAATCTAGCCGGTTATCCGAGGCTTTGCTGGAGATGGCCGACGACGCGCGGCGCGTCGGCGTGATGGACGCAGCGACGCACGAGAAGATTACCTTGCGTTTGCTTGGCAGCAAGGCGGACGTGGTGGCGGAACCCATCACGGGCGACGAGATCAAGTCTTTGCGTGAACAAGCGCACCTGAGTCAGGCCGTGTTCGCCCGATTCCTTAATCTCACGACAGGTTATGTCTCGCAGTTGGAGCGTGGCGCGAAGCGGGCAACCGGCCCCGCACTTGTTTTGCTGAATGTTATTCGCCGAAAAGGGATTGGGGCGATCCTGTAGAGGAAAAAATTGCCCATGATGATCCACAGCTATTCGATGACGGCCAAGGTTCGATAGAGCACTGGGGCGAATTCAGGGGACACACACCAGAATTCAGGAGGTACAGTGCCTAACTCTTGGTAGGGTCGGTACCGTCGTTCGAGCACGGCTTGGGGCCGGGTTTCTGTCGTGCCAACGGGCGGCCCGTTACGCCCCTGTCGCAGTCTACTCTTGGAACGAGAACATCAAGAAAGCCTATCGCTTTTTTCTAGCAAATGTGCCCAATGGAGCCAATTCCGTATTGTGTCCCTGAAATTCCCGAAGATGCCTTAAACACTTCAATTTTCATTTTTAATATGGCAACCTCTATTTGGCCTTGTTGGTTGGCGGCTTGAATTTTGGCAGAAATAGGCTCTGTGCGCTCGCCCGGTTTTGAGGGTGGCCTTGATGTTGACACATCAGGGCTCGGTGGTTTAATAGCCTCTCGCATGTGTTGGGCTTGGGTTGCCAGTGGCGCGGGAGTCTCAAAGACCTGCCGCCGCGCGAGGGCGCACCCACCATAAACTCTGTGTCCGGATGAGTCTTACGCAATTATCGATAGCTTGATCCGAAAGATACTCCCCCATGCTTTTTAATTCGTTGTCATTCATTCTGGTTTTTTTGCCAGCGACGATTGCCCTGTTTTTGTGCCTCGGGTCTCTGAGTGGCCGTCTAGCGATGGTCGGGCTGCTGGTGGCTTCCCTGATCTTTTATGGCTTCTGGCAGCCGAGCAATCTCATCCTCTTGTCGGCTTCTATCCTGTTCAATTATGGGATCGGCATTCTGGTCTCGGACGACCGGCGCCGCACGCCGATGTGTCGCCGGTTGATCCTGATCGCGGGTCTCGGCGTCAACCTTACGGTGCTTGCTTACTACAAATATGCGATTTTCCTGGTTGGCGTGGCGAGCGACGTCAGTGGCTACGCCTTTTATGCTTCTCCGATCATGCTTCCGCTGGGCATTTCTTTCTTCACCTTCACACAGATCGCCTTTTTGGTGGATTCCTATCGAGGCGAAGTAAAAGAATACAACTTCATTCACTATGCCCTGTTTGTCACCTATTTTCCCCATTTGATTGCAGGGCCTATTCTGCATCACCGCGAAATTATGCCTCAATTCGCTAAACAACCTATGAGAATGCTCAGTACCCAGAATATTGCTATCGGCCTAACGATTTTTGTGATTGGTTTATTTAAGAAAGTTGTTTTTGCCGATAGCTTAGTTCAGTATGTCGATCCTGTCTTTGCTGATCACAATCCCTCTTTGATCGAGGCGTGGGCCGGCGCTCTGGGCTACACCCTACAGATATATTTTGATTTTTCTGGTTATTCCGACATGGCTATCGGACTCTCGCGGATATTTGGAATTGTGCTGCCGCTCAACTTCGCGTCTCCGTACAAGGCGCGCAGCATCATTGAGTTTTGGCGCCGCTGGCACATGACCCTGTCGCGGTTTCTGCGCGATTACCTCTATTTTGCCCTGGGCGGCAATCGCCGGGGAATATGGCGACGCTATCAGAACCTGATGATCACGATGCTGCTGGGCGGCCTGTGGCACGGGGCCAGTTGGACCTTCGTCGCCTGGGGGGGCCTGCACGGGCTCTATTTGGTCGTCAACCATTTGTGGCGTGATCTGTGGGATTGGCGCCGAGACGTCCTACAGACGAGATCAGGCGGCTTTTGGAAGCGCCCGCTCACCTTCCTCTGCATCGTCATCGCCTGGGTGTTTTTCCGAGCCAACACGTTTTCCGATGCCTGGTCGATCCTGTCGGGCATGGCTGGTCTTAACGGCCTTGCCGTGCCCGACACCTTGAACATCACCGTCATGCACCGGGATATGGCAGATCGTTTCACGGAGATACGGTTTCTTGACACCCCCTACCTGGCCGACCCCTGGATGTACGCCACCATCGTTGGCCTGTTGCTGGTCGCGTGGTTCGCCCCGGCGACCCATGAGATCATGGGTCGCTACAGGCCGGCGCTTAATGCCGGCTTGATGATGCCCGACGATTTCCGTTTCGTCTGGCTCTGGCGTCCCTCCCCGGCGATGGGGCTGGTGACCGCGAGCCTAGCGGTGATGGCTATCGTTCATCTCAGCCGGAAGTCCGCCTTCATATATTGGAATTTCTGATGCGGCGCATGACTGTCTATCTTCAGGTGATGCTGGCCGGCATTCTGGGGCTGGTTCTGCCGCTGGCCGTTCTTGGCTATCTTGGAGAAGAGCGGGAGTTCCACAATTCGAGAATCTACGAGGCGCATATCTGGCAGCGGCGTACCGGCGGCGCCCCGGTTTTGCCGAACGATGTCCCGACCGCAATTGCCTTCAAGAAGCTGCGGTTGAGCGATCGCCTGCCACGAATCAATACCGTTATCGACGGCTCATCGACGATGCTGACGGTACGCAATGAAATGTTTCCCGAAGATATCAAGCTCTACAACTATGCGACCTGGGCCAAGAGCCTGAACACTACGATTCCGGAGGTCGAGTACCTGATCGGCGAATACCGGAACATCGCCTATGTTGTGATCGGCATCGATTGGTTTCCGGGTTATCTCGGTACGCCGCTACGCGGGACACCGAATTTTCTGCGTGACGTCGGCCCTGGGATCAGCCTTGAGGCCGAGTTTGAAGAGGCCTTGTCGCTCCCCAGAGTCAGGATGGCGCCGGCCTTCGTGGCATCCCTGTGGCATGATTTCCTCGATCCTCGGCACCCACCCAAGCCAGACAGCGTGCCGTCGGCTTCTGGGCCGGATGCCGGAACCTATTTTTGCCCGGACGGCTCGCTTGCCAAGGATTTCCGGGACGATGCGGTGCACTCGTGCGTTGGCTTCCGGGCCGACGGTAGCCATGTGGCACTAGGCCTTCAAGCCAGCACCGAAGACCGGGCCCGGAAGATCGTTGAAGACTATATGGCGAAATTTCCTGGTCGCCAATTTCCGGATGGCGTCTTCGATGGCCTGATCGAACATGGCGGGGCCCTCAACCCGGACGTGATGACCCGCCTCAAGGACATTGCGATTGTTCTCTCACTCCGGGGCGGACATCTCTACTTAGTCTTCCCGCCGGTGATTCCTGGGCTCGTCCAGCGACTGTTGGACCACCCGGTGGCGGGACCGGCGGTGCGTCATTATCTGGACGGATTCGCCCAGTTTGGGCGGGATAACCAAGTGTCGGTGCTGTTTGCCAGCAAATCGGAAGACTATGGTTGCACCGGAAGCGATTTTCTCGACACCCATCATGCCAACGAACGCTGTTACTCCAAGATTTTCAACGTCTGGCGGTCCGACCGGGCTTGGCCCTGATACCAATGGCCTTGGACGCCGGGCGGGCGCATCCGCGCCCTTGGCTTCGCGCGCATGGGCGCGCGGGGCCGCCGTCGCGGCCCGATACCGGCGATGTGTCAGTATCAGGGCTCGCCGGTATCAACATCAAGGCTCGATGGGTATGTCACCACAGCCCGATACCGGCACTGTATCATTGTTATGGCTCGCCGACGTCAGGCGCCCAAACCGCCTGGCAGCAGGATACTGACGCAGGTTCCGATTCCGGGCTCGCTTTCAATCTGCATCCGTCCCCCATGCAGCTCGGTCAACGCCTTAATCAGGGCCATGCCTAGGCCGGTTCCGCCCCCGGCATGGGCGTAGCGGTTATCCAGTTGCTCGAAGGGCCGCATGATCCGTTCAATTTCATGGCGTGGGATGCCGATGCCGGTATCGTTGACGCATAGAACCACGTCACCATCGAATTTTTGCACCGCGCTTAACGTAACCGTTCCACCGGACGAGGTGAATTTGATGGCATTGGTCAATAGATTGAACAGGATTTGCTTGATGGCGCGTTCGTCGCCGGTCAAGGCCGGGGCTGGATCGGCGATGTCGAGTCGAAGATCAAGGTTGCGACTTTGTGCCCGGCGGTGAACCAGACGAATGGCACCGCCCAGAATGGCCGTCAGATCCAGCGAGCAGGACTCCAAGGTCATCCGTCCGGCTTCGATCTTCGATAGGTCTAGGATATCGTTGATCAGACTGAGTAGATGTTCTCCGCAGGAAAAAATATCTCCAGCATATTCCACATAGCGTTCATTGGCCACAGGACCGCATAATTGATCCTTGATGATTTCCGAAAATCCTAAAACAGCATTGAGGGGCGTTCGTAATTCGTGGCTCATGGTGACCAGAAACTGGGACTTCATCCGGTTGGCCTGTTGCGCGGCCAGCGTGGCTTCGCGCAGTTCTCGCATCAAGTGGCGCCGGTTGGTGATGTCTTCGACCACCCAGATGGTTCCGCGATCAGGATCGGCAGGATTGATCATCCGGCCTTTAAGGAAGCACCAGATGGTTAAACCGTCCCGACTGCGGAACGGCATTTCCTGTTCGTAACATTCGCCTCGCGCCAGGGCCGGATGAGCGCGGGGATCAAGATCAAAAAAGCCGGATTCGGACGGGGCTTCGGCCATCGTCACGGTCTGCAACGACAGGCCGATCACTTCGGTGGGGGGCAGGCCGAAAATTTCGCAGAACCGCCGGTTAGCCCGATGAATCCGCCCCTCTTTGATGAAAACGATGCCCGTGGTGGCGTGTTCGATGATCAATTCCCGTTCAGCCAGCATGCTGGCCAAGCGCGCTTCGGAGCCTTGAAGTCGGGTCATATGTTCGGTCAATGCCCGTTCGGCGGCCTTGCGTTCGCTGATATCCAAAATCGCTCCGATGAGACCGCCGACCCGACCGGCCGAGTCGGTGAACACCGACTTATAGAACACCACCTCCGCCTCGCCGCCGCTGGGTCGTCGAACCGCCGCTTCGTAAACTTGGCGCCCCCCTGTTGCCAGCAGCGACAGATCGGCTTGGTGGTACACGGACGCCAGAGCCGCCGGGGCGATCTCGAAGACACTGCGGCCAATGAAATCAGCCACAGGGCGACCGTTGAAGGCGCCAAAGGCTCGGTTGCAAAAAACATAGCGGCCCTCAAGGCCTTTAATGAAGATCGGCACCGGAATGGCATCGATCACGGTTTGGAACCAGTCGGCGCCGGCATTGCCTCCGAATCGCTCTGAAATCGCCCATTCCAGGCGGCATAACGCCCGATTGGGCTGGTGGCCGTTACGATCATGCAGGGGCGTAATGCGCCAATACCGCCCTTCGGGGCTGATCTCATCCATCGGAATCCGCACGATGACAGTGCGATCGTTGTCCAGGCTCCGTTGGACTCCTTCGGTCAGGGATGCCGAAAGCGTCAACGGTAGCGGGATCTCGGTCAGGGCCTTTCCCACGGCCTCTCGGGGTATATTTAAACCAAGGGTTGTTGCTGGGGCTACGGCAGCTAAGATCATGCCTCCTTCGGGCGTGATCTCGACCATTACAAGCGCCTCTTCATCAACCGGCGTCATCGGCGTCGTCGCCCCATCCATAACCGGGATTTTGGCCGAATGCTCCGCGCAGATTATCCCGTGATTCGGGTGGCAATGCGCATAACGCAGTCATTTACGGAAACAACCTTCAGTAAACCGCCCTTGGGAGGTTGTCTTTGGCTGTTTGTTCGCTCCCGCAAAATTTCCCTTTGAATCCCTAGGGGTTACCTTAAACGGCCAACGGCTTCTCGTCCACCGTCAAGTCAGAGCCGGTCAGGAGGCGGTTTCGGCTCAGGAGACGGGCTCTTGGATAATCACGCCATACCAACCCAGGCCGCGATAGGTTTCATATCCTGGGGTGAGCGCAAAGCCGATTAGGCTTCCGGTTTCATCCCGGTAGTTTCCCATGGTTGCACCGGATGTTTCCAAATGAACCACTTCGCGGAGGACACCCTGTTGATCAGAGGCGGCAATTACCCGTCCTTTGCTGTCGATCAGCAGGCAGCGAGAGCGTTTTTTCTCTTCTTCCGTGAGGCGGACGGTTGTTACGACTGTGGTGGATTGGGGCCGCCAGTCGAAAAAGATGCCAAGGGCACCAAGGGGTCGGCCATTGATTTCCCCTCCTTCGCGAATGGCTGTTGAATAAATCGCGACTTGGCTGTTGTCCAGGGTTTGATTAATTGAAATATCTGAAACTGCGAAGGCCGCACCGTCTCGGGTGGTCATCGCATCGCGGAACCAGGGCTCCTGGCTGACGTCGGTCCCGATGGCTTCGGGAAAACGAGTTGGGCGGCCATTGGCTATGACCCGTCCCGTGGCATCGGCAACCCACAGATCCAGATAGACGGTATAAGAGTCGAGAATCACCCCTAGACGGGCGCTGGCGTGCCGGGCATTGGCTGGACTGGGGGCATGCAGGCAATCCACCAAGGCAGAGTCGGTGGCCCACCAACGGACATCGCAAGATCGCTCGTAAAGATTGCGGTCTATAATTTCAATCATGTTAAGGGACAAGTCTCCCAGCCGGGTTCCCCTGACATGGGTGACCATCGCTTCACCCAGTTCGGTTAATTCCCGGATATTGCTCGATAGCTCGCTTTCCAATTCATGGGTGATGGCCGTAATACGGGCGGAAATGGCTTTGACCTCATTAGCCACGACCCCAAAGCCGCGTCCGGCTTCGCCGGCCCGATTGGATTCCACCAGGGCGTTCAACGCCAACGTCCGGGTGGCGGCGGTCACCTGCTTGATGGTGCGGATTTTCTCGGCGGCCACGTCATCCACGACATGGAGAAGCTCAACGATGCGTTCCGGTTCGGCCATAGCCACGCCCTCTTTTACTGATCGCTAAGGTCTGGAGCCGGCGTTGCGCCGGTAAGCGTCGAGACCACTGCCAACCGAAAGGCTGGAAAGCCAGTCGAGAAAGCGGATGACATCCTGACCTTGAAAAGCCAAACCATGCTGAGGGACCAGAATGTCAATGGGAAGGTGCATGACACTTTGAACCCAGGCGTCGCGGGCTTCCCGCGATCCGAGATAGCGACGGTGAAAGCCAATCATATATTGGATATGACTGGAAAAGTCCCGAACCCAAATATCCTTGGCCGCACCGGCTGGTAATAATGCGGCTCCGATATCGCCTGAAAACAAAATCCGAGCCTTAGGATCATAGACGCAAAAGGCTGCCGAAGAATGGAGGTAATGAGCGGGCAAAAACCGAATCTTGACCTGCGGACTCAGAGCGATTTCGCCCCCTTCATCGGGAATTGGGGTAAATACGGCTTCGGTGTCGAAATGGGCGATGTAGCCGGTCCACAATGCCGGAACGTGAATTGACGCCCCTGCTGCAATGACCTGCCGCCACAAGGGCAAGGCCGAGCCAACGTCTGGATCCTGATGAGATAGGAACAGGTGTTGCACGGCCCCGACATCGATTTCGTGAACCATGGCGCCCATCACCGCCGGAAAGACCTCCATTCCGCCGGGGTCCAGCAGCATGGTCGACTCTTTGGTGCCAATCACCAGTTGATTGGTGTCGACTGCGATCGGATTGGTTTCGGGGTCTTGGCCGAACAGCAGCCAGCGATGGGCGCCTTCGGAATAGAGAGTGAAGCAGCGCATGATCGTCTTGGTCTCCGCAGCGGTTCCGGGGGCGGCTGTCGTGCTTTGGCTGTGCGTTTTTTTTGGGGGGCTTTTTTTTAGGCTGCGAGCAAGGTTCCCTGGCGCTCCAGGCCGGTAAGGGCGTCGCGCATACGCCGACATCCCCGTTCTGACAACCGGATCGCTTTGGCCGAGCGATCATTCATGAGTCTGAGCTCTTCGATGTAATGGCGCATAGACTCCGCGACGGCCATAAATTCCGCTTCATGCCGACCCGCCGAGACGGCTTCGGTGGCGATATTGGTAGCGATGCTTTCAGCTTGGCTGACCACGTCGTCAACCACCCGCACCAATCGGGCGACATCGACAATGGCGCCGATCAGCCCCTCGATATGGGTCACGACCTGTTCCAGATAGCGGTGCCGGGCCTTGTCCAAAGCGAGGCTGGCATGTTGAGCCAAGCCCCCCTGAAGAGCCGTTCCCAATTTGGCCGAGGCGGTTTCAATGTGCCGGAGGTAGCGCAGGCACACCAAAGAAGACGTGCATCGGCGGTAAAGGCTGATCTGTCCGGCTGTGCTCTCGTTGATATCAAGCAAGCGCCTGACCAATCCCCGTGTGTATTGGGTGAGAGCGCGGACGCTTGCCCCTTTGGTTCCGGCCCGCCCCGCCGCCAACTCGGCATTCAATGAGAGAATCCGCATGTCTTCCGAAAGACCTGCAAGTTTACTCATGGCGGCATTGATGCGGTTCACCTCTGGGATCATCTTCAAAACGCTGGCCTCAATCTGGCGCAAAACGCCTTGGTAGCGTTTGATTCCGGTGATGGTGCGCGGCGACGGCGAATCAATAATCATCGATCGACTCCGGGCGGATGTCCTTCGGACTGGAGGCGTTGGTGCCCCAAAGTCCCAGAGCACTGGCGAATAACTGCATATTCCATGCCGCTCAAGTGTGCAAAGCGGAATAAGGGGGGGAAGGGAGTGTTGCCTATTTTTAGGTCAATCCGTTGCTTATAATTTGTGCGTGTTTCGGGTGGGTAGGCAAACTCCTCGTGTGGTCATGGTAATACCAACGGCCCTAGACAATGATCCGTGCCGTTGGTATCGGCGGCGACCGCCGCCGCGCGCCCCGTGGCGCGAAGCCAAGGGCGCGGAGGCGCCCGCCCGGCGTCTGAGGGCGCCGCAGACGTGTCAACGTCCAAGGCCATTGGTATAGCCCTGATACTGACACATCGCCGGTATCGGGCCGCGACGGCGGCCCCGCGCGCCCATGCGCGCGAAGCCAAGGGCGCGGAGGCGCCCGCCCGGCGTCTGAGGGCAGCCTTGATGAGTCAACATCAAGGCTCGAGGGTATCAGACCTCAATCACCAAGGCTCTGGCGGTGCCTCAGAAAGAACTGAAGCATTTCCCGCGTGGCGTCGGGCCCGCGAGGGTCGATGTAGGAGCCTTTGGCGCAGCCTCCTGACCAAGCATGACCAGCGCCGTGGATGATCCATTGTTCTAACACGGTTCGCCCGGCGGGATCGCTGTAGAGGATACGGCTCCAGGCGTGGCCGTCTGGAACCTGCCCGGTGAATCGCTCCATCCTTAGGGGCATGCCTGCGCTGTCCTTGGATTGCGCAATGACCCGGTCGCCGTTCGCCGGGTGGACGGTGGTGTCACGGTCACCATGAAACACAATGGTCGGCATGATGTCTCGCGCACGGGCCCCGCCGTCTCTTCCAGCGGCACGGACCACCAGGGGGCGCCCGGAGCGCATGGCCATAAAGGCCGAAAACATCCCGTTGGCAGCCCCGCAGGCCAACCCCGAATGGACGCCGATGGCCGCGTAAAGATCGGGATAGGCCATGCCCATGATGGCGGCGGCGGCCCCTCCCGCCGACAAGCCGGCAATATAAACCCGCTGGGGATCGGTGCCGTAATCGGCCATCACCTGGCGGGTCATCCCGGCGATCAGCGAGGGTTCTCCCTGATCCCGCTGCTGGTCTCCTGGACTGAACCAGTTCCAACATCGCGAGCGGTTGGCGCTGACCGGTTGAGCCGGATACAGCACCAGACAATCCTGCTGCTCGGCTAACTCATTCATGCCAGTTCCCACCGCAAAATCGTCGGGAGTTTGGCCGCATCCATGCAGCATCACCAACAGCGGCAAAGGGGCGTCGCCATACCCACCAGGAACATAGAGCTTATAGGCGCGATGACCGGCGGCATTGCTATAGTCGCCCTCAAGAAACTGCCCTAGCCCGCGCGGGCGAACCGGAGCGTCCGCAACGGCAGCAACTCCGGCCCCTTTGTTCTTGAAACGGCTTCGGATCGACTCCAACAGCTCGCCGAGGCGCCGACCCGTGGTGTCGAGAAAACGGCCTAGACGCCCCTTCATATCATCGAGCCCTAGTGTTGCAGCATCGAGGCTCGATGATACCAGACCCTCGAGCCTTAATGTTGCCCCATCAAATCCGCGACCCACCGCCGGTATCGGGCCACGGTCGCAGACCCAATTCTTCGAATTTTGCGATTCCGTCCCAGGCTTCGTTGAAATTTGCGAGGCCCATCGCCCCGTCCCATCATGCGACGATTCCTTGATCGCGCATTCCGTCCGGGTAACTCATTGATTTTATTCCAAACCATCATCCGGGGTGAGGCCAGGACACGACTGGCACGCTTGTTGCTCTCTTAGAAACCCAGAACGACAACGGATCATCCCCAGCGTCCGCCAGTGACCAGGAACCAAATGGCCCTGATAGCGAACGCTGAAGCTTTAAGGAGTAACGGAAATGACCAATATCTCCATGATCAATGGCCATGATGACCTGGAATTATCTATTGATGACTTGGTGGCCCAACTGGCTCTTGATAATTATTCACTGGCTCCCTGCCAGGATTAATTTAAATAGAGCTACCGATACTATCGGTCTCTGGTTTTTGTCTCTCATAAAAACATAAAGTCTTTAAGGAGTGATCACGATGACCAGCATCTCCATGATCAATAGCCACGATGAATTTGAATTGTCTATCGACGATTTGGTGGCTCAGTTGGGTCTCGACAATTACTGCATGATCCCTTGTCAGAACTAATCCGAGCGCGTTGTTCGCATCCTGCGGCGCACCGCTTTCACGGCCTCACCAGAACCACAAACCTTTAAGGAATGACCACAATGACCAGCATCTCTGCGATCAACAGCCACGATGAATTCGAATTATCCATCGACGATTTGGTGGCCCAGTTGGCTCTGGACAATTACTCTCTGGTTCCTTGCCAGGATTAATCAGAGCCTTGTCGCCCGCTCTCGGCCAACACCGAAACAGGCAAGATCAATATCCCTCTTTGCGGAGTACGGATTATGCGAAGACACCACAGCACGACCGAACAGGAACAACGTTCGGGCCGCCGCGATGAGCTTGAACTATCGGTTGATGATCTCCTAGCCCAATTGGCCTTGGATAATTATTCCTTGGTGCCGTGCCAGGATTAACCCAAGCCGGCGGCCGACCCCTTCCAGCAGCACCGCTTTTCGCACAAAATGTTATGTGTTACGCGGCGGCAGCAGCAACGGCAGCGGCTTCGGCAACCACTCCACGGCCTATCGGAGTCAACACCACGAACTCTCGGCCGTATCGTTTTTCCCGAACCACAAACCCCAGGGCCTCGGCGATCTCCAGACCGGCGATGAAGTCGGCGAGATCGTCCAGAGCCGCCCATCCGCGAGCGTCGGCATGACCGGCCACGGCATCAAGCAAAGACGGCCAAGCCGAGATGTTGTAGTTCGAATTATGCGCGTAGGACATCAGGCAATCCCCTTTCATTTTAATCGCTTCCAGGCGACAGCATCATTTTCGCGATCACGCCCCCAACCGATTCGAAACAAGCACGAATGACGGACTCAAACGCCTACATAGACTTAGGCGAGCTTGGATTAAAAACTCAGCCCACCGTGAAAAGGCGCCGGCCTTATATCCTATTTTAAAATCTACTGCAACTAATTAATATCCATTAATGATAATCCATAACCGGCCCCATACAGACGCATGCCAAACTATTCTGGATCGGTAAGAGATCGTAATAATTATTAGTTGTACCCTGGTTTTTATATTCAGTGAAAGCTTTGGTTTTAAAATAATCACTGATTACAAAGAGGAGCTGCCCGTCTGCCGGTTCCAAGGGAACTCCGGCGGGCGCGTCTATGTCCTTGGCTTCGCAGGCATAGGCCTTAGGATCAGGATAAGGCCAACAGAACCATCCTAGGAGCGCGGGCCGAACGCCCACGCTCCCAAGGTGTCAACGCGCAAGGTCTCGCGTCAATGTCAGATCGGCTTTAGCAACTCCCAGACGGACACGATACACTTCCAGAGCCTCCAAGACCCTCTGAACATAATTCCGGGTCTCGGCAATCGGAATCGATTCCACCCAGTCTACGCCATCCAAATCGCCGTTGCGCGGGTCGCCAAATTTGCTTAACCAATCGCGAACCCGACCAGAGCCGGCATTATAGGCGGCAATTGCCAAGGCATAAGACCCACCGTATCCCCCAATCAACTGCCCCAAATACGTGGTTCCCAAGAGAATATTATAATCAGGGTCAGTGATTAGTCGGCCATCGTCATGACGCAGCCCCAATTTGCCAGCCACTTGCTGGGCCGTGGCAGGCATCAACTGCATCAAGCCTCGGGCCCCCACTGGACTGATGGTGGTGGTGTTGAAGGTGCTTTCCTGGCGAATCACCGCCAACGCCAAGCCGGATTCGACGCCGCCCGCCGCTGGAATCGGAAGAACCGGATAGCCCAACCGGGTCAGCGTAACGCCGGTCAAAAGTGCCTGTTTTGCAACAGTGATAGCCAGATCTGGTCGTTGGACCTCATCGGCCAGACGCGCCAACAGCGCAAATTGAACCGCTCCCCTCCCATCCTTGATCACGCGCCGTAAAAACAGTCCGATATGCCCAGCCTCGTCGCGAGGGTCGATTTCGTGGAGCATGCGAATCGTCCGCACCAATTCCAGACGATCAAATCCCTGAAGATCGGTTTCCGAGACAACCGGCTCCGGCGGCATGACCGGCGGGTGATCATGGCCCAGCGCCGCGATCGCCAATTGCCCGTAGAACATGGTCGGATAGCGAGCGGCGGCGCTGTACCACCGTTGGGCTTGGGCCTGATCATGCAGAGCTTCGGCGGCCCGCCCACACCAATAGGCGCCCCGCGCCAGACTCATGGGCGTGGCGACCGCCTGATACACCCGGTGGAAATGAGCAAAAGCGTCCGACGGCTGATGCAACGCCCGCAATGCCAGAAACCCCGCCAGAAACTCGGCTTCGGCCAAAGGTTGGCCCTCGGTCATGCCATGAGCCTGAACGAGGCGATAGGCTCCGGCGGCATCGTGCTGGACCATCAATCGGCGGGCCAAAATGTTACGCTCGGCCCACCACAAGGCTGGCCGCCCCAACTGGGCCGGCGGGTCTCGCAGAATCGCCAGCGCCCCGCCGTCATTGTCCTTCCGTCGATTCCAGTGCAACCGTTCATACAGCAGCCCTGAATCCCCGGCCAAAACGACCGGAACCCGCTTGACCAGCTCGGCCACCCCAGGCTCGTCATCGGCCAACGCGATCCTCGCCGACGCCAAAGCCCGATGTCCGTCATCGACTAGCGGCAGAAGCCGACGGACCGCCGTTGATTGATGGTCCCACAGCAAACGATCCAGCCGAGCCCAATCGTCGACGGCCCGGATTTGCGCTTTAAAGCGGGTACGAAAGCCGGCTTCCTCGTCGACACTGACAAAGCCGGCCTCGACCCAGAACCGCCGCGCCACATCGGCAGCCTTGGCTGGCGTCCCCCCCGCCACCAAGGCCTCGACATACCGTCCCGCGCCATCGGCGCTCATCGGTGCATGCTGTGCAAACCACGCCCGTACCTCGGCAGCGGGCAGGTCCAAGGGCATGGCGGCCTCGGCTTGGCGCTGGAGTCCGGTCTGATTCGGCCACTCGGGGTTGGCGCGGATGAAGGCTGTGATCGCAGCAAAGCTGTTCCCGCTTTGAGGTCGAGCCAGATCAAGCCATTGGATCACCTTGGCCGGAAGCGGCTCTTTGGCACCTGCGGCCAGCCTTGCCGCCTCACTCCACTGGCCTTCGGCACCGTCATGAAAAGCCATCCGGTAACGATCCAGATCAGACGTCGAAAGAATCCCAGCCTGCACCCCGCTGCTTCCCACCAAGTTCCCGAGCATAAAGGCCAACAGCCCCCCTGCAAGCACCGTCACGAACCCCTGCCGCACAGGCTTGCCGCCGCCGGCTTCGGGGGGTAAGGTGGCGGGATTCATCGCGCCACGGCAGGGCGCGCTATGGCAAGGGAGTTTGGCATGTTTACGGGATCGTTGGTCGCCCTGATCACCCCTTTTAAGAACGAGGCGGTCGACGAGGATGCCTTCCTCAGCCTGGTCGACTGGCAAATCAGCCAGGGAACCCACGGCTTGGTGCCGTGCGGCACCACTGGGGAATCGCCAACCCTCGGCCATCACGAGCACCGACGGGTGATCGACATGTGCTTGGAGGCCGCCAACCGCCGGGTTCCGGTGATCGCTGGCACCGGCTCCAATTCCACCGAAGAAGCCATTGCCCTGACCCGCTATGCCAAGCAGGCCGGCGCCGACGCGGCCCTGGTGGTCACGCCCTATTACAACAAGCCGACGCAGGAAGGTCTCTATCAGCATTTCAAAGCCATTCATGATTCGGCAGAGCTGCCGATCATCCTCTACAATATTCCCGGACGGAGCGTCGTTGACCTCTCGGTCTCGACTCTGGCCCGGCTGGCCAAATTGCCTAACATCGTCGGAGTGAAGGACGCCACCGCCAATTTAGCAAGGCCGCTCGACACCCGGTTGGAGGTTGGACCGGATTTTTGCCAACTCTCAGGGGAAGACACCACCGTTGTGGCGTTTCTGGCGCAAGGCGGGGTTGGGTGTATCTCGGTGACGGCCAATGTCGCCCCAGGCCACTGCGCGGCCTTGCATGAAGCATGGCGAATCGGCGATCTGCCGACCGTGTTCCGACTGCGCGACCAGTTGCAGCCCCTCAGCAATGCCCTGTTCCTGGAAACCAATCCGGCGCCGGTCAAATACGCCGCCAGCCTGCTGGGTCGCTGCGAAAACAGCCTGCGTTTGCCTTTGGTCCCCGTGACCGAGGACACGCAAAATCGAGTCCGCGCAGCCATGACCAAGCTTGGCCTGCTCGGCTGAACGGGCTGTTGATGTTGAAAGCGGGTTGAGGGGAGCGACACGGACCTGCCCTCGGCCCGGTTTTCACAAAGGCCGTACTGCCTGGGATCGCGGGGGATCACGACGGGATCAGGTCACAAGAAAGGCACAACGACGGTGGCGGGCAAGGATAAGGACGAGCAAGGGCATACGGTGGCGCAAAACCGCCGCGCCCGTTTTGATTACTTCATCGAAGATACAGTGGAAGCCGGAATTGTCTTGGCTGGCACCGAGGTTAAGTCGTTGCGCTCGGGGCGGGCCAGCATTAACGAGTCTTATGCTGGCGAACAGTCGGGTGAATTGTTTTTAATCAATGCGTTCATCCCCGAATATCAACTGGCCGGTCGTTGGCTCCAGCACGAAACCAAACGCCCCCGCAAATTGCTGCTCAATCGGCGGGAAATGGCCAAGCTGTTGATTGGCATCCGTCGTGAAGGCGTTACCATTGTTCCGCTTGCGGTCTATTTCAACGCGCGCGGAATCGCCAAGGTGAAATTGGGCCTCGCCCGAGGCAAACGCATGGCCGATAAACGCGAAACTCAAAAGGAACGCGACTGGCAACGGGATAAGGCCCGCCTGATGCGGAATAAAGGGTGAGGCATTGCACCTTCAGCGGTCATCAGGCACACTCACTCCCGTGGGGTGCGGGCTCGTGACTATCCGTTGGCGATTCCCCACCAACGGCTCTTGGCAACGCGCTGTTTGCCAATCGATGAAAGGGTGATCGGTTATGATGTCCCTGGCGGGCAAGACCCTGTTCGTCACTGGCGCTAGTCGTGGCATTGGCCGCGCCATCGCTCTTCGAGCGGCGCGCGACGGCGCCAATGTCGTCATTGCCGCGAAGACATCGGAGCCCCATCCCAAGCTGCCCGGCACCATCCATGACACGGCCAGAGAGGTCGAGGCTGCCGGCGGCCACGCCCTGGCCGTGATGGTGGATATTCGCGACGAAGACCAAGTCACCGCTGCCGTCGCCCAAGCGGTCGCCCGGTTTGGCGGTCTTGATATTCTGGTCAACAACGCCAGCGCCATCAGCCTGACCCGGACGCTGGATACGCCGTTGCGACGGTTTGACCTCATGATGAATATCAACGCCCGTGGCACGTTCGCCTGTTGCCAAGCGTGCCTGCCCCACCTCAAAAAGGCGGCGAATCCTCATATCCTGATGTTGGCACCGCCGCTCAATCTCAACCCGAAATGGTTCCGGCACCACACCGCCTATACCGTCTCGAAATACGCCATGAGCCTATATGTCATCGGCCTGAGTGCCGAATTTGCGGCCTCTGGAGTGGCGGTCAATGCCCTCTGGCCGCGAACGGTGATCGGCACGGCGGCGTTGGTCATGCTGGGCGGGATGGTTGAGCCGGAACAAACCCGCAAACCCGAGATTGTCGCCGATGCAGCCCACGCCATTCTAACCCGTGACAGCCGCACCACCACCGGCAACTTTTTCATCGACGAAGATATTCTTTCTGAAAATGGCGTAACCGATTACTCGGTTTATGCGGCCAGTCCGGGTGGTGAATTGGTCGGGGATTTGTTCCTGGATTAGGTGAGGAGAAACCCCATCGGCGCTAGGAGAGCGATGTTTCCTTGGCTTCGGGAGGCTCCGCCTTACCTTCCCGCAAGGAGACACAGCCCCCCTGGATCTCATGACGCCATGGGCAATACCGGCGAGCCCTGATACTGACGCATCGCCGGTCCTCGGGCCGCGACGGCGGCCCCGCGTCCTCGTGGACGCGAAGCCCCAGTGTGTGGACTCTAGGGGGCGCGGATGCGCCCGCCCGGCGTCTGAGGGCAGCCTTGATGAGTCCCCATCAAGGCCCGATGGTATCATTGTCATGACTCGCCGGCATAAAACATCACTCCCCGATCGCAACCCCTTCACGGCGCGGGTCGGCACCGCCGACCAAGTGACCGTCGATAATCTGAATGCCCTGCAAACCGCTCGGCAGATCGACCAAAGCAACCGTGTGACCACGCGCCTCGAGAACCGGCTTCAATGACGCCAAGGCGGTTCCCTGTTCCAGTTCGGTGACACCGTTGCGATTGGCGATATGGGGCAAATCGATCGCCGTTTGAATGTCCAGCCCCCAATCCAGCACCCCCACCAGGGTTTCGGCCACATACTCGATAATCCGGCTCCCCCCCGGCGAGCCCACCACCAACACGGGCCGCCCCCCATCATCCTTGACTACGGTGGGCGACATGGCCGAGCGGGGCCGTTTGCCCGGCTCCACTCGATTAGCCACCGGACGCCCGTTCACCTCGGGTCGGAATGAGAAATCGGTCAGTTCGTTGTTCAGCATAAAACCGTCAACCATCAACCGCGCGCCGAACTCGTCTTCAATGGACGTGGTCATTGAAACGGCATTGCCGGCGGCATCGACGATGGAAATCTGGCTGGTCGAGGGAAATTCGTAAGCCTCACCCGGCGCCAACTCCAAAGCGTCCCGCCAGGGCGGGTTCCCGGCGCGAACCGGCGTAGGCAGCGCCGTATCAAGGGTAATCAACTGCGCCCGTACCAGCAAATAGAGGCTGTCGATCAGGCCGGTTGCCGGGACAGTCCGGGAATCGGGGTCCGCCAGATAGGCATCGCGATCGGCATACGCCAATTTGCTGACTTCGGCGAACAGATGGACAGCATCCACCGACAGCGGCTTCAGGTGCGGCATGTCGAAATGGCCAAGCAGCCCGAGAATTTGACCGACGATGGCCCCCCCTGAGGCTGGCGGTGGAACCCCGCACACCTCATAGGCCCGATACGCCTGGCACAACGGCTCTCGCTGTTTGACCTGATAGCCCTTGAGATCGGCCTCGGTTAATGTACCGGGATTGGCGGCGACGCCGTGAACCTTCTCGGCGATGTCCTTGGCGATAGGGCCGGCGTAAAAGGCATCGGCGCCTCCGGCGGCGATCTTACGCAGAGTCTCGGCATAGGCCGGATTTTTCAGAAGAGTTCCTGCCGCCAAGGGCTGACCATCGGGCGTAAAGAAATAAGCCCGCGCCGCCGGATCCCGAGACAGCCGCTCGCGATCGGCGGCGATGGCCGTCGACAGCCGGGGAGACACGACGAAACCGTGCTCGGCCAAAGCAATCGCTGGCTGGAACAGCTTGGCCCAAGGCAGTTTGCCATAATGTTGATGCACGGTTTCCATCAACCGCAGCGCCCCCGGCACCCCCACCGAGCGACCACCGATCACCGCATCATAAAATGCCAAAGGTTGGCCCGCAGCGTCCAAAAAGAGGCCGGGCGTGACGCCTGCTGGTGCGGTCTCGCGACCGTCAAAGGCCGTCAGTTCACTGGTACTGTGGTCATAATGCAGCAAAAACGCGCCGCCCCCCACCCCCGAGGATTGCGGCTCCACCAGCCCCAACACCGCCTGAACCGCAACCAGGGCGTCCGCAGCGGTGCCGCCCGCGCGGATCATCTCGACTCCAGCGGACGCAGCCAACGGATGGCCCGCTGCCACCAGAAAGGATTTGGCTTGAACCGCCTGCCTGGGCGACGGCCCGCCCGTCTCCGACTCACCGGCCTGGGCGGTCGGCCCCTGAACCAGGATCAAGCCTCCCAAAACCCAAAGCCAAACAACCAAACGGACACCCCGGCGAACGACGGTAAGGGCGGCGACCATGACGGAACTCCGACAGTCATTGAACGGAAACACCGAGCGATTCCGCCCCGCCAGACCAGCCCCCCCGACCTCACCGGACCCGCCCGATGACCACGGCTAGCCTCTGAGAGAACGGCCCTTCAGTTTGAATACAAAGGTAATCACTTCCGCGACGGCCCGATAGTATTCCGCCGGGATTTCACGGTCAATGTCGACGGTATCATATAAGGCCCGCGCCAAAGGCGGGTTCTGCACGATGGGAATCTTATGCTCTTCGGCGATTTTGCGAATATTTGCGGCCAGGAAGTCCACGCCCTTGGCCACCACCACAGGCGCCCGACTGCTGCCTGGATCATATTTCATCGCCACCGCAAAATGCGTTGGATTGGTCACCACCACATCGGCCTTGGGAACTGCCGCCATCATCCGTTGGCGAGCCCGCTGCATCCGCAAACCGCGAATCTTACCCTTGATCAACGGATCGCCTTCGCTCTGCTTATGCTCGTCCTTGACCTCTTTTTTGGTCATGCGTTGTTGTTTATAGAAATTAAAATGGTTATACGCATAGTCAGCTATTGTAATAATTAAAACGACAATAATAATACCGACCATCATTTTCATCATCACACGATGGACTTCATTTAAAATATCAATGAAATCCATCCCAATGAAATGCTCAAATCCTTGAACCATTGGTTTTAACATGAAATAAACAACCAAGCCGATAGCAATCAATTTACCCAAGTTCTTGCCAAGTTCGACCGCCTGCCGATCCAGTTTGAACAATCGCTTCATGCCGGCAAGGGGGTTAAGCTTATTAAAGTCTATTTTTAATACTTTCCACGTAAATTTAAATCCAATTTGCAATACTGTCGCCATTACTCCGAGAATCATCAAAAGCATTAATGGAAGTCCGGCATAATAAATAATATCAATCATGACTCGACTCAGAATCAGGCGAAGCCCTTCCTGATCCGTTGGCATTTGATAACTTTCAGATAAAAAACTAGCCAGTTCATCTTTGATACTACCGACCACAGGCGCCGCCAGCCACCCCACAATAATTAGGATACCGATCATAGATAAGAGGTTATTAACCTCACGGCTCATCGCGAATTGACCCTCCTCATGGGCCTTTTCGAGTTTTCGACCGCTGGCTTCTTCGGTTTTTGATGACTCGTCTTGATCTTCTGACATGCCGTTCTCCCGCCGGATTCCGGCTTATCATCCCATCGAGCCTTGATCTTCACACACCCCCAAGCTGCTCTCAGGGTGGGCGCATGGGAGCGTGGGGCTGCGGTCGTATTTTCTAAAGAGACCGCCGGGGCTTATCCTGGAGAAACGAACTCAACAAGATTCGATTCGAAATGACGCATCCAAAACATCATCATAGCCCCCAAGGTCAGTGAAAAAAGGAGCAGGCCGTAAGCGATCTGGACCGACATGAACACCGTGAAGACCTGCATTTGGGGCGCCAATCGAGACATCACCCCTAGAGCCAGAGCAAACACCAAGCCCGTTGCGATAAAAGGCGCCGCCATCTCGATCCCGATGGTAAAACCATCCGAAACCAGACGGGTAATCATCTGGGCAAAATCCCCCACCGGCAAAGCCTCACCGGGCGGAAAAACATCGTAACTATGAACCACCGCCATAAGCAACATATGATGTAAATTAGTAACCATAATTAATAATAAAGCCAGCCACGCCAACAAAGAACCCGGTAATGATCCCTGAGATGCTAAGGCCGGATTGAAGACAAAGGCATTAGAGAGACCCGCCTGCATGGCAATCAACATGCCAGCAACTTCCAGCGCGCTGAACATTAGTCGTTGCAGCGAACCGATAAAGATGCCAATAATAATCTCACTGCTTAACAATAAGAACAAGGACAAGACATGGGTTGGTTCATGGGGCAGCCGGTCTTGCAAAATGGGGGTCACGACGATGCTGATGACCAGGGCCAGCAACAATCGAACACGGGTCGGCACGAACTGATCGCCAAAGACCGGCATGGCCATCAAAGCCGAACCCACCCGAGTAAAGACCAGAAGCCAGGCAAACAGGTGATCGGTGATAAGGGTCTGAAGGGATTCCACGGGCTACGGCGTGCCAATGGCGACAATGCGATCCGCAATATGCTGGGTGAACGTGACCAGATGCGAGACCATGAACGGCGCCAAGTAAATGGTTGCCGCAAATCCCAGCAACATCTTGGGCACAAAGGTTAAGGTCTGCTCTTGAATTTGGGTTAAGGCCTGAAATAACGAGATAAGAATACCGACCACCAGCATGATGGTCAGGATTGGCCCTGAAATGAATATCATGGCGAGGATTGCCTCGCGACAGACCTCGATGGCGTCGGTCTCGGTCATGATATCCTACATCGGCATTTGTAAAATCTGCTGATACGCACTGACCACTTTGTCCCGGACGGCGGTGACAGTCTGCAAGGTCATCTCGGCATTGGTCACGGCTGACACCACATCGGTCAGATCGGCTTTCCCCAGCGCGGCCTTGGCTGACATTTGTTCGCCGGTGTGCAGCGTATCGATGCTCTCTTTGGCAGCCTGCTCGAGCAACGACCCAAACGAGGCTCCGCCGCTTTCCTCCGTCGCTCCCGGCTGAACCGCACGGGAAGCGGCGCTGGCATAGGCATTAAGGGCCGCGCTGACATTGGCAACCATGGTGATGACTCCCACGCGACAGAATCCGGTCGCGCAAAGGGTGAAGCGACTACTGGAGCAAACCGATGGTGTGAGACAGCATCGTCTTCGCGGTGTCGATCAAGTTCAAATTGGCGTCGTAAGACCGCTGGGCCTCTTGAAGATCCATGGTCTCGATGATGTTGTTGACGTTTGGCATCAGCACATACCCATCCCCATCGGCCACCGGATTCCCCGGATCATACCGGCGCTGAAAATCACTGCGGTCCACCCCGACGGCTGCGACCCGAACCGTATCCACTCCCAGATGACGGTCAAGGGTGTTCTTGAAGGTCACCACTTGGCGCCGGTAGGGCAAATCCCCTGGAGTCACAGCCGAAGAGTCGGCATTGGCCAAGTTCTCCGCAATCACCTTGATCCGGGTTCCCTGAGCCTTCATGCCGGCAGCAGAAACCGCCATGGCCTTGGTGATATCCATAACCTCGCCTCCGTCCTGGTGAGTCGTCCACGACTCCGCACGCAACTTTTCAATTATGAACCGCTATGGATGACCAATTTGATGAGATTAATGTTCTTTTTATAAAGATTAGTAATCATGGTGTAGTCTTGTGCCGATTGAGACATTTTTAACATTTGATCTTCCACCACCACCGCATTACCGTCAGGCTTAGTCTCGTAGGGAACCTTGTCTTTTTGTACCGTTCCAGCTTCATTCGAAAAGCTTTTCGGCATCTGGTGGCCGGGATTGGTTAAAACGGGAGCCAAATGATGCCCTTCGCCCAAGGCACTCTTAAAGGTAAAGGCGCTCAAATCGCTCGGCTTGTAGTGCGGGGTATCGACATTCGAGATGTTCTGAGCCACCACCTCCTGGCGCTGGTTGAGCCAGTCCATCTTCTTGTTCAACAGCTTGAACATTCCGAGAGAATTGAGGTCCATGGCTCGTCCATCCCTGTTCTTCGCGCCACCCGGAACCACACGGCCCCGCTCCGCAGGATCAACCCCCACAACGGCAAAGCAAGAATTGCGCCGCCCGTTGCCTGATATCTCGACAGCTCAATCCCGAGCCTACGATCATACGCTCAGACCGGCTAACCCTCAAGGACGTCCCCAATGAGAATGGCCTTGAGATCAAAGAAGGCCATGCCTGTTTGCCGGTGCAGGGCGAAGCCCTGTTAAAATTAAGAGAGAAGCTCCCGGCAATTCCTACCCACCCAGCAAAATTCGCCGGGCCCCTTTACCCTCCCGCCTCATCGGAACCCGCAGTGGCCCTAGCCTCCTCGCGCTCGGCCATTTCCCGTCGCACCGCTGCTAGTAGCGCCGAAGCCTCCTCGCGCTCGCCACGGCCTCCGCCCCATCCATCGAAATGGATCAAACTCTCCAGCGGCAATCGAGCCCGCCACCCCGCCGATTCCAGCTCTGGCCGGGACGGAAAATGGCTGACATAGCCTAAGCAAAGATAGGCCACAGGCACCACCCGGCGAGGAATAGCCAGGATATCCTGAAGCCGGCGGGGATGCAGGATACTGACCCACCCCACCCCCAATCCCTCGGCCCGAGCGGCCAACCACAGATTTTGCACGGCACAGACCGTACTATACAAATCCATGGTCGGCATATGGGTCCGCCCCAAAACCACCGATCCGGCACGGTCGCGATCGCATGTGATGCATAGATTGATCGGGGCTTCGCGGATTCCCTGAAGCCTGAGCTTGCGGTAAGCCTCCCGCCGCTCGCCTTCAAATCGCAACGCCGCTTCCTGGTTGGCCGCCTCGAAATCGGCATGCACCCGAGCCTTGACCTCGGGATCGGCAACCACAATGAAGCTCCAGGGCTGCATAAAGCCCACCGAAGGCGCGAAATGCGCCGCCGTCAGCAATCGCGCCAAAACCTCCGCCGGCACCGGATCCGGCAAAAACTGCCCCCGAATGTCACGGCGATTAAAGATCGCCTTGTAAAGACCGGCCTGATCATCAGCCGAAAAGGGAACGGCCTTTACAGGCGCGTCAGGGGCCGGCGGGAAAGAGGTCATGAACACCTTGCACGGTAACGGAACGCCCCTAAAAGCCCCTGGGAAAAGGCAAGCCCTCGACTCTAAATCCGCTCTGACAGCCAAATCGCCGCCCGCGTCCCCGCCTTGATCGCTCCTGAAAGCAAAGGATAGCCCGGCGTTTGTTCGGCCTCATGAGCCAAACCAAGATCGCGATGTTCGATCTCATCGGCCCGGAAGGCTTCGATCGTGGCCTTTAACGGCGCCTCATCCTCGCCCAACTGGGCCGCTTGACTGGCATAATGCTCATCAATGACGGTTTCGACCGCAACGGTGCAGGCCATGGCCGCCCGCGCGCCCATCAAAGCGGTTGCCGCGCCAAGAGCAAACCCTGCCACATGCCAAAACGGTTGCAGCAAGGTTGGGCGAACCCGACGATCGACGACCATCTTCTCAAAGACGTCCACATGATGGAGCTCCTGCTCCAGCATGCGTTGAATGACCGGCGTGTTGCGATGATTGCGCAACACCGCTAATTGGCCCTCGTAAATACGCCGCGCGCCGAATTCGCCCGCATGGTCGACACGGACAATCCGGTCAATCAGAGCCCTACGACCAGGGGCTCCGGGAAGCGCGGTCTGGCCGGTATGAACGATCGGCGGAGCGGAGTCCGGGGATTGAGCGTCAGACGACATTGTTTCGACCTTTGGGCTGAAGGGCCCGGCGCGCCGCCAACAGGGCAAACGCGGCGAGAGCCAGAGTCACCACCACATTATAGCCAGCCAACGAGACGCCGAACAGAGACCAGGACACCTCGTCGCAGGGCACAACCGGCCCGTCCAGCAAACGGGCGCGCAATTCGTCCAGTGTTGCCGCTGGTTCCACACTGCATCCCGACAATCCCACCCACCAGTGATATTCGACCCCCACATGGAACACCGCAAGACAGGTATCCCCCAACAGGACCAAACCGATGAGTCCCAGCAACCCCGCCCGCACGGGCCGACGGCGGCCAAAGGCCAGGGTCAGCAAGGCCAAGCCCCCGGTAATGACATAGGGCCACCGCTGATAAACGCACAACGCGCAAGGCTGTACGCCCACCACATGCTGCATGAACAGCGCAGCGCCAAGCACGCCAACGGCCCCCACAGCCAGCAGCAACGGGGCTCGCCACCCATCCAAAGCACGCCCGATCAGGGTTCCCATGCTCCACACTCCGTCGATGTTCCCGAACCGCCAATCGTCCCGAATGCTTTGGCCATTCTCACCGGATGGCTATAACAGATAGCGCATCGCCAAAAAACCACCGACCAACAGAAGCACAAACAGCGTGGTCAAAAGTGTCAATCGCCGCTCAATAAAAGTGCGAATAGGCTCGCCGAATTTCCACAGCAAACTCGCCACCAGGAAAAACCGCATAGACCGAGAAATCACCGCCGCGATGGTAAACCATAACAGACTGAATTTGAAGGCTCCAGAAGCAATCGTCACAAGCTTAAAGGGAATCGGCGTCGCCCCTTTAATAATAATAATCCATAATCCCCATTGATCAAAACCAGCCTTAAATGCCTCATAATGCGCCATGGCGTGATAGAAGGTCAGTATCTTCTGGCCTAGCGTTTCAAACAAATAGTATCCGATAGCATATCCCAGCCACCCCCCGATTACCGAAGCCAGCGTACAAACCGCCGCCAGCAGCCAGGCGCGGTCGCGATTCGCCAGAACCATCGGGATCAGCAGAACATCCGGCGGGATCGGGAAGACCGAGCTTTCGATGAAAGAAACACCGGCCAACGCCCACACTGCGTTTTTGCGCCCGGCCTGACGCATGGTCCAGTCATAAAGAGGTCGAATCACCGCCCGATCCTTTTCAAAAACCTTATGCCACCGCGCGGTCATCGCCCGATGCTTGGCCAGCCGTGTAGCAGGCTGGGCGATCTTCGGCAACCGTAACGGCCCCGACCCAATTATTCCGGATCCGGTCCCTCGGCTTCGATTCGCTCCATGTCCTCGTCGGACAAGCCGAAATGATGCCCGATCTCGTGGATCAGAACATGACGAACAATATGAGATAAATCTTCCCCCGACTCGCACCAATAATCGAGCAAAGGACGTCGATAGAGGAAAATAGCATCAAGATTGGTGCGAATGTCCTGAACGCTTTGATGAGGCAAATCAACGCCGCGATACAACCCCATGAGGTCAAAAGGGCTATCTAAATCCATTTCCTCTTCGGTTTCCTCATCGGGAAAATCCACCACATGGATTGCGATGTTGTTGGTCCGAGCCAAAAAGACCAATGGCAGCGTCGCCAACGCCTGTTCGGCCAACGCCTCCAGATCGGCCAGGGACGGCGCGACGGTAAAGCTTCGGCGATGGTCGCCACCCTGCTGAGCCATGAAGGTAAGACTTTCCTTAGTGCTTGATCCCGGCACTCCGAAGCGCCACATCGACCATCAGTCATAGCATGATAGGATGTGATTCGGCGAACGCCGCAAGGGGCGCGCCGAGGTCGCTGTAGAACCGCCCCCGGAACAGGAGTTGACAATGGTCGAACGGTTAGTGGGAGCCAAACGGCAAACGGCCTTGCGGGACTTACATGGCTGGGCAGAGGTTCCCGAACGCGACGCGATTCGTAAAGGCTACCATTTCGTGGATTTTAGCGCCGCGTGGGGATTTATGACCCAGGTTGCCTTGGTGGCAGAGAAAATGAACCACCACCCCGAATGGTTTAATATTTATAATCGAGTGGAAATTACCCTGAGCACTCACGACGCCGAAGGCGTGACCGTCCGCGACCTGGAGCTGGCAAAACAGATCGACCGTCTCGCCAATATGCCGAATCGCTGAACAGCACCGGGACACGCCCCATACCCGCGACGATAACGCCACTGTAGACGATAACGCCACTGTACGGGTGTGGGCGTCGGGGTGGTGCCCCCCATCGAGCCTTGATGGTGACTCATCGAGGCTGCGTCCTCAGGCACCGGGCAGGCGGGTCCGCGCTCCCCCTAGAGTCCACACGGGGGCTTCGCGTCCACAAGGACGCGGGGTCGCCGTCGCGGCCCGAGGACCGGCGCTATGTCATGGTTAGGGCTCGCCAGTATTACTCCTCATCCAGCGACGGCGAGGCCATGACGTCCAAAAAGGCCTCGACCACCACCGGATCGAATCGACTTCCGGCCATCGTTTCAATCATCGTCATGGCTTGATCTTGAGAAAAAGCCGGGCGATAGGGCCGCTCGGATACCAGCGCCTCGAAGGTATCGGCGACCGCCACGATCCGGGCAGACAAAGGAATCGCCGCACCCCGCAAGCCATCAGGATAGCCAGACCCATCAAAATTCTCGTGATGGGATAAGGCAATTTCCGCCCCCAACTCAAGATATGTTAATCCCCGAACCATGCCGCAGGCCCGAACTAAAAAAGCATGACCGCGCACAGTGTGCTGGGTCATGACCTTGCGTTCGTCATCGGTCAGCGGACCCGGCTTACGCAAAATACGGTCGGCGACGGTAATGTTCCCGACATCATGGAGCATCGAAGCCAAACCGATCAGCTCCAAAAAGGGCGAATCGATACTCTCGCGAAAATGGCGCCAGGTATACAGAGTGCGGGCAATGCGCTCGGCCAATCCGGCTAGACGGAGACTTTCCGAACGCGTCTCGTGCGACGCAGCAATGGCCACGTCGGCATCCACCTGGGCCGTTTCGGCGATATCCGCCAAGGTCGCAACAGTGGCTTCCTGAGCCTTTAAGACCTGTTCGTAAAGATAAATATTCTCAAACCCAACAGTAATTTTATCGCAGAATAAGGCAATCAGCCTTTGATCCAATTCATTCAGAGGTCGATTTGAACTCATATAGACAACATTTTCGCGATCCGTCAAAGTCTGAATGTACATGGCGCAATGGTCTTGACTGAAGACATTCTGACGGCGTGCCAAGCAATCCTTGATGGTGACCACCACCCCGGCATCCACCGCCGCATCCAAAGGTTCATTGATCAAAGTTTCGAATCGCCCGGAGCCGGCCAAAACATAAAGGCCCTCGCGGTCACGCCGTCCAACATCGCCGCGCTTGACGCATAAAATGGCGTCAGGGCCAGCACCGACAATCGCACTCAGTTGAGTAAAAACCCCGGCCGCGAAGAGTTTCATCGAACGGGTTTTGGATAGAGAGCTGGAAGCCTCAATAATTTTTTCCAGCCCGCGCCGATTGGCGTCGATGGTGATTAAATCTTCATAAGAGCGCAACGCCGCCACGGTGCAGGTAAATAACTGTTGGGCGGTGAGTTGGGTTTTGGCCTTATAATCATTGATATCATATTCGAGAATGACATTCCGCTCTGGAGCCTGTCCGGGCTGGCCAGTGCGCAAAATGATTCGAACATGGCGGTTTCCCATCACCTCGCGGATATGATGAACCAGTTTCAAGCCGGCATCATCGGTCTCCATGACCACATCGAGCAGAATGACTGCAATGTCCTTTTCCTGTTCTAAAATTCCGATGGCTTCGGCTGCCGAGTAGGCGCTGAAAAATTGGGTTGACCGACCTTTGAAAACAAAATCGGCCAACACCAGACGGGTGATCGAATGAACCTCGGGTTCGTCATCGACCACCAGCATTTTCCATCCGACCGGCACAACCCCCGGACGGGGGAGACCGACGGTCACGTCATCGTCTTCGAGGAACAAGTCTTCATCGTCGTCGATCATGGGAGGACGTGCTTTCTTCACGGAACGGTGGTCGATCGGAGGACGCCTTAATGGGAGCCCTCGTATCCGTTTGCCACGGTATCATTAACAAGGGACATTGGCACGCGCAGTATCAACCGATTCAGGCCATCAAGCCTTGCTGTTATACCGGCGAGCCCTGATACTGATACCATCGAGCCTTGATGGTGACTCATCAAGGCTGCCCTCAGACGCCGGGCGGGCGCATCCGCGCCCCCTAGTCCACACACTGGGGCTTCGCGTCCACGAGGATGCGGGGTCGCCGTCGCGGCCCGATACCGGCAGAGTGTCATCGTTATAGCTCGCCGGTATGACACATCGCCGATCTCATTCATAAGACTCATGGGCCTTTCCCATTCGTCGCTCGGCCTCGCTACGGATTGCTGCCGCTAAATCGGGATGACGAGCCGCAAGGTCGCGGAAATCAGCGATATCAAGGATTAACAATTGGCTAGACTTGAGAGCCACAGCGGTCGCGCGCCGCCGGGTGCCGGTGATCAAGGCCATCTCGCCAAAGAAATCACCGTCTTTCAAACGAAAGATCACGTCAGAAGCGGCTTGTATTTCGATATCTCCGCTGACAATAAAGTACATGCAATCGCCAATATCGCCCCGCCGCACCACGACGCTACCGGATCCGACTTCGCACGCGCGCAGACGCTGGGCGACATCGGCAATCACTGCGGCGCCGACATTCTGGAACAGCGGCACCCGCGCCACCAAATCCCAGGTCTTCAAGAAAGCCCGACGCCGCATTTCCTGGGAAAAGCCCGTGGCCAAAATACCGGCCCACAGGGAAAAAACCAGGATCCCGCACATCATCACCAATCCGGCCAGCATCCGGCCCGGCACAGTGACAGGCGTCACGTCGCCATAGCCGGTGGTGGTGAGAGTAACGATGGTCCACCATAGCGATTTCGAGACGGTGCCGAAAACGGCAGGCTGGGCTTGGCCTTCCAACAGATAAGCCAGCACGGCCGCACACAGCAACACCACCAGGAACGCGAAGAGCACCCCGATCAAGGGCTCGGCCTCGAGCTGGATCACCCGCCACAGCACCGCCAATCCCGGAGAATAGCGGGCCAGCTTGAAGACCCACAGCACCCCCAGCATTTCGGCATTTGCAACCGATACGCCAACGATCCAGGCCACGGGAATCAGCACGGCGCCACTGAGATCAACCAGGCCGCGCGCTGATAACATCCAACGCAATCGCAACCGACCGGCAGGATCGCCATGTGCGGCCCACATGTCCGGGATTATCCACAGGCGCACCAGATATTCGATCATAAAGGCCGCCAGCGGCCCCCCAACCAATACGCCCTCTTCAGGTATCACCCCGGCGTCGGAGGCCAGCAGAACACCGATCAATCCAGTGATGATAAAGGCGATGTTCACCATCCGGACCAGGCGCGCTCCGGGGCGTCGGGAGGCCGGGTCCAACAAACCAGCCACCCACTGTCGCCACGAAAGCCGCAGCTCCGTGCTCGGGTTGCCATCCGACATAAGAGGCCCAGACACCATCGGCACTCACTCCCCCATCACCCCAGGGGAAGATTAGCCCAAGCCGAGCCAGATCCGCTACCTCACCCGACTGTCTGTCATACCATCGGGCCTTGATGGTGGCTCATCAAGGCTGCCCTCAGACGCCGGGCAGGCGCATCCGCGCCCCCTAACACTGGGGCTTCGCGTCCACGAGGACGCAGGGCCGCCGTCGCGGCCAGAGGACCGGCGATGTGTCAGTATCAGGGCCCGCCGGTATCATTTGGTCATAGCCTGCCAACACGATACCAGACGATAGCCGTCATACTGGCGCCGGGCGACCTCGCGCAATAAATGGGGATCGCCCTTGCTGGTCATCGACGCAGCCTCCTTTGAGATTGAATCGGTCGATACCGTATAGTACGGCACCCCAGGCGGGGTGATACTTTAAGGTCACCCAAGGGAAAGCCGGGGATTGGCAGAGCCGCACGGTTCAGTATTCGATTATCCATCACGTTTCTCCATGGGACTAGGAATAACGCTATTAGAATAATTCCGTATCACCCGCGACGACGCCCCCCATGGTCATAATCGCCCCTTGACGATCGGATAAGGTGGTTGGCCCAAGACGACTGGCAATCATGGCCAAATTCATCAGGACACTGGGATTATCGGCATAGCTGCGGCAATTGAAACCCTGACGCCGTGGCTGTGCGGGCCCGATACCAAATGAGATACCGGAAGCTGTTGCACACATCAGATATCCTCCTTGTTTTCGGGACTTGAACTGAAGCCCCTCAAGTCCGGAAGATAATATGATATTATATGCTCATAGAATATAAGCCATGCGTTTATTTTTAATAAGTCCTAAGGCTTACGAGCATTTCTCGAATGGCTAGACCGGATAGCCAGATGGTTAGATACAGAAATAGGCGGCTCGGCATAGCGGGGCGTTATGACTATGCTCTTGGTTTCACGATAGGGAAGTCGCCATGCCATCAGCCGGATTACCCTCGAGCCTTGATGTTGATTCATCAAGCCTGCCCTCAGACGCCAGGCGAGGACGTTCGCGTCCTCAGGAGTAAAACACCGGAAAACTAATCAATCAGGCCAAATTTTCGGGCTTGATTCACGGCTTGGGTTCTATTTCGTGCTGACAAGAGACGAAACAAAGAATTTACATGCAATTTAACGGTCGCTTCTGAAATACCCAGATCATAAGCAATTTGCTTGTTCATATGACCTTGAGAAAGATACTTTAGCACTTCGCTCTGACGAGGCGTCAAGGCTACGCTTGCCGTTTTCTGCTCTGTTTTTTGAGCCCACCCCTGCCGTGACGCCGATTCCACGTCATCAGAGGGACTCAGAAACGCTTCCGCCGGGACGTAAGTACCTCCGTCCAAAATAATTTGCAAAGCATTGGCCAGCGACCGCGCCGCCATCCCTTTGGATAGGAAGCCAACCGCCCCAGCCGTAATTGCGGCCTGAATATCGCGAAGTTCGAACGTCCCCGAAACCACAACGATCCTCGCTGTGGTGGTGGGGATAACCTGACGGAGCCAATCAAGACCATCGGCACCGGGCATGTGCAGATCGAGAAAAACCAAATCAATTCGATTCCGAAGTAAGGCAGTGACCTCATTAAAAGTTGTTGCCTCAACGATATGGATGTTCGGAGACAATTGACGCAACTTTAATATCAACCCCTCTCGAACTAGGGCATGATCATCGGCAACAACAACCCTCGGACCGCTCGATCCGAAGTGATCAAGACTAATATCGATATCCAGAAACTTTTCCACGTCAGCACACCCAAAAAGGGTTGTTTACTTTCTTTTTTCAACAAAACAGCGATATTTTGGTGAGACCCACGCACAGGACAAAAGCTGTCCCTTTTAAACAGCTATGACCAGGACAGATTATCATAAGATGGTCCTTTAGCAAGCTATATGCTCACTGTGTGCCAAAAAAGCCTACAAAGTGGGCTTGCATACTATATTATGAGACCACCTCCGCCCACCCTAGCACCACCTGCCATTCACCATGGATCACGGCTTACAAGCCACCGGCGACTCAAACACATAAAGAACACAAGACGAGAAGGCCGATCTGGACAAAGCGCCCCAGGTTTCGGACGAGGATTGCCCCGCACCCCAGGCGATTGCTATTTTGCGGCGCACCTAGAAACACCCAAACCCGGAGACTCGACGTTCGTGTCTGCCCCCTTCTTCTCCCCTCCGGTCCCTCCTCACCGCCACGAGCTTCCGGTGTCATGGGAAGACCTTCACCGAGCCGCCAAGACATTGGCTTGGCGATTGTTGCCGTTGGGTCCGTGGCGAGGCCTCATCGCGGTCAGTCGCGGCGGCCTGGTCCCAGCGGCTATTGTGGCCCGAGAACTGGACATCCGGTTGGTTGAAACCATCTGTCTTGCCAGTTACCAACATCAGAATCAAGGTGAAGTCCAGGTCTTAAAGGCCGTGGAAGGCGATGGTAGTGGTTGGCTGGTCATCGATGATCTCGTCGATACCGGTCAAACGGCCATCGTGGTGCGGCGCATGCTGCCTAAGGCCCATTTGGCGTCGATTTATGCCAAACCTGCGGGCCGCCCACGGGTCGACACCTTTATCACCGAAGTCGAGCAAGACACCTGGATTTTCTTTCCGTGGGACATTGAACCTCGATTCAGCCCCCCGATCGTCGAACGCCACCAGGGTTGATGACCAAAAAGCCGACCTCCCGACTTCATCGAACCGAGCCGCGCGACTTCTTTTTGTAACGGCGGCTTGCTACCAAGGCGCGGTTCGTGCGTTGCCACATCGGTGACGACCATCACGAGCCCAGGCACGAAGGAGACCCACCGTGACCCACCCGATGGCACCGGCCGACGCGGTCCTGGACCTGTACGGGCAATGGGGCAACGCCCTGTTTCTCGATCAGCCGGTGACTCAGGTCGAGCATGCCTTGCAAATCGCTTGGCTGGCCGAGCAGGCCGGCGCCCCGCCTCCGCTGGTAGCGGCGGCTTTTCTTCATGATATCGGGCATTTGCTGGCGATTCGATTCACGGCTCCAAAGGTCGCCGTCAGCGGTGATCCTCAGCATGCCGAAACCGGAGCCGCATGGCTGGCTGCGGATTTCCCCTCTTCGGTGGTCGAGCCGGTTCGGCTGCACGTCATGGCCAAACGCTACCTCTGTAGCGTCGAACCCGGCTACCCAGCCCGCCTCTCCTCGGCCTCCAAATTCAGGCTGGATTCCCAGGGCGGCCTCATGACGCCAACCGAAGCTGCGACTTTTTTAGCCACACCTTTCGCTGCTGACGCTCTCAAGCTCCGACGCTGGGACGAGATGGCGCGGGTTCCATCCCTGGCGACGCCATCCGTCGCCCATTTCCGCCCGTGCCTGGAAGCGGTCAGTCGGCATCCTCACGCCCCATAGCCCCGGTAGCCAAACCGCGTCGCTCCAAGCGGGCTCGTCGAACGTCCGACGACAGGGAAACGGCCCTGTGTTTTCAAGGACTCCCGGCCAGACTCAGAGCGAACCCAGAAATCACAAAAGACGCGACACCCAGCTTGCACTGGTGGCCGCGACCTCATACCTTGGTTTCACAGTTCGCCATGGCAAAAAAGGCTCGACCGTGCCCGATTTTCCCATTCTCGACGGTAAACGCATCCTGCTGGTGATCGCTGGCGGCATCGCCGCCTACAAGAGCCTGGACTTGATCCGCCGACTGCGTGAGCGGGGCTGCGAGGTCCGTTGCGTCCTCAGTGAGGGGGGCGCTCGATTCGTGACCCCGCTGACGGTGGCCGCACTCTCGGAAAACAAGGTTTATCACGACCTGTGGTCTCTGACCGACGAATCCGAAATGGGGCATATCCGCCTATCCCGCGAGGCCGATCTGGTGGTGGTTGCCCCTGCCACCGCCGATCTTCTGGCTAAAATGGCGGCGGGTCTGGCCGATGACCTCGCCTCCACGGCGCTTTTAGCCACCGACAAGCCGGTTCTGGTCGCCCCCGCCATGAACAGCGCCATGTGGGCCCATCCAGCCACCCAAACCAACATCGCCGTGCTGATGGGACGGGGCGTGCATCGGGTCGGCCCCAACACTGGCTCTTTGGCCTGTGGCGAGACCGGCGCTGGACGCATGGCCGAACCCAGTGAAATTCTGGCGGCGATTGCGGCCTTTTTCGATCCTCTGGCGCGGGGCGATGGCCCTCTGCCGCTCCGGGGGCACCGCGCCCTGGTCACCAGCGGCCCCACCGTCGAGCCCATTGACCCGGTTCGCTACATCACCAACCGCTCATCGGGTCGCCAAGGCCATGCCATCGCCCGTGGCCTGGCTCGACTGGGAGCCCACACCATTTTGGTCACAGGCCCCACCGCCGAACCCGATCCGCCCGGCGTCCAGGTAATTCGGATCGAAACCGCCGACCAGATGTTGGCGGCCTGTCAGGCGTCGCTTCCGGTGGACATCGCGGTCTGTGCCGCCGCCGTTGCCGATTGGCGGGTCCGCAATATGGCGGACCATAAGTTGAAGAAGGATCGAGGCGAAATGCCGATCCTGGAATTAACCGAAAACCCGGACATTCTGGCCACTCTATCCAAGGCCGGCCCGCACCGGCCAAAATTGGTGGTGGGTTTTGCCGCCGAAACCCAGCACGTGATTGAACATGCACAAGCGAAATTGACCCGCAAATCGTGCGACTGGATCATCGCCAACGATGTCGGTCCCAGCACTGGGATTTTCGGCGGCGAGCGCAACACCGTTCACCTCCTGCGGGCGTCTACCAACGGCGGACCGGCTTCGGTCGAAGATTGGCCGTCGCTCAGTAAAACATCGGTGGGCGAGCGACTGGCAACACTCATCGCCGAGCACATCGCCGGCAGCAACACCAAGGCGCCATCATGACCGCCCCTCGCGCAACCCTCGTTCCGGTGATCCGGCTGGATCATGGCTGCGACCTGCCCCTACCGTCTTATGCCACACCAGGAGCCGCAGGCCTCGACCTGCTGGCGGCGGTGGGTCGTGAAACGCCTCTGACTCTGGCTCCGGGCGCTCGGGCGCTCGTGCCAACCGGCTTGGCGCTGGCGCTGCCGGCTGGACTGGAAGGCCAAGTCCGCCCGCGCTCGGGTCTGGCCCTCCGCCACGGCGTCACCATACTCAATGCCCCCGGCACCATCGATTCCGATTATCGAGGCGAAGTGAGTGTGATTTTAATCAACCTCTCCGATCAACCCTTTGTCATAGAACGAGGCCACCGCATCGCGCAGTTGGTCGTTGCACCGATCGCCTCGATCAGCTGGAGCGAGACAGGCCAGCTTCCCGACAGTGTGCGCGGGGCTGGCGGCTTTGGATCAACCGGCGGCTATAGCCAGGATTCTCACTGATGTTTCGAATTTCTAAAAAACTGATGTTCGCTATCGAGGCGGTTCTCGATATTGCCTATAACGCTGGCACCGAGCCGGTCCATAGCGGCGAGATCACACGCCGCCAAGGCATCCCCAAACGATACCTGGAACAGGTTCTTCAGCAGTTGGTGCGCGACGGCATTCTGGCCGGTGTGCGCGGCCCGCGCGGCGGCTACCGACTGGCCCGCGAGCGCCGCCGAATCACACTGGGCGAAATCGTGCGGGTGGTCCGGTCCATGGAAAGTGCGGCGGACGCCATGGAAGACCCAGCGGGTTCGGTCCTTGGCCATCAGGTGGTGCGACCCTTATGGCTGGAATTGCAGGAGGACTGCATGACCCGCCTGGATAACACCTCGATCGAGGATTTATGTCTGCGGGCGCGCAAAGCCGGCGTCCCGACCGAGACCGGCGATCGCATCGATTTTAGCATTTGACGTTCAACACCCAGGGCTTTAGTTACTTTGACGCTCTGTATATTCGCCGCATCATAGCGACGATTTAACAGTAAATGGAGGTTCATTATGACGGCGTCGACACCCGAGTTTCGTGGTAAAATTTACGGCTCCATCACCGAGACCATCGGCGCCACTCCGCTGGTCCGGCTGCCCCGACTGACGAAGGAGCTGGGGGTTGAGGCCGACATCGTCGGCAAACTGGAATTCTTCAACCCGCTGGCCTCGGTCAAGGACCGGATCGGCTTGGCGATGATCGAAGCCGCCGAGCGCGATGGCAAGATCGGCCCCGGCACGACGCTGATCGAGCCAACCTCGGGCAACACCGGCATCGCGCTGGCCTTCGTTGCGGCGGCCAAGGGCTATCGGCTGATCCTGACCATGCCCGAGAGCATGTCGGTGGAACGGCGCAAAATGCTGAAGCTGTTGGGCGCTGAACTGGAGCTGACCCCTCCCGCCGAAGGCATGAAGGGCGCCATCCGCCGGGCCGAAGAGCTACTGGCCAAACTGCCTAACGCCTACATGCTGCAACAGTTCAGCAATCCCGCCAACCCGGAAATCCACCGCCGGACCACCGCCGAGGAAATCTGGACCGATACGGCAGGCGGTATCGACATTCTGATCAGCGGCATCGGGACGGGCGGCACCTTGACCGGCATCTCGGAAGTGATCAAGGCCCGCAAGCCGTCTTTCCGCGCCATCGCGGTCGAACCCGAGGACAGCCCCGTTCTGTCCGGCGGTTTGCCCGGCCCGCACAAGATCCAAGGAATCGGCGCAGGCTTTGTTCCCGACGTCTTGAACACCAAGGCCATCGACGAAGTGATCCGTATCTCCAACGAGCGTGCCTTTGCCACCGCCCGTAAGGCGGCCCGGATCGAAGGCTTGCCGGTGGGGATTTCGTCGGGTGCGGCCTTAGCGGCGGCCTTTGAAGTCGGGGCTCGTCCCGAAAATGCCGGTAAAATGATCGTGGCCATCCTGCCGTCCTTCGCCGAACGCTATCTCTCGACGGCCTTGTTCGACGGCCTGGAATAACCGCTTTGGTTCGGCTCTGACGATCGGAACGGATTGGGATCGGCGTGCAGGGTCCACGGCCCTGCCGCCGATATCGGGTTGCGACCAAGATGCTGGCGCGAGTCATTCTGATCACCCTCCCTTCCTTGCCTTTTCGGCCCTGAACATTCCCTCGACTGTCAATAATCCCATTGTGGAAGATCGCTCCCAGGATTATCCTACCCCTCGCGACAAACCGCGCCCGTCCCTGTCTCGGGCGGCAGTGGACGGCGTCGCGCTCCGAAAAGTCTGCGGTTTGGCATGTCGCCTTCGACCGCGTTTCGGGGCGTGGCGCTTCGGGATCAAGCGGTTGAACAGGAGAAACCTCGAAGCAGCCACGTCCGCAAGGCCGTGGCCGGGTGCCGTAAATCGACCCGTTCTGGCAGCTTGACCAGCGCCGTTGGAGAGGTCGAATCGGTTCCCGAGGCTTCGCTCAACAGGTGGACGCGCCATTCCCTCGTTGGTCGCGCGAGCGGGCCGGGCGGCGTCTTGAGGATCATTGATGGCCAAGCGCATGCTTGTGGACGCCACGCAGCCCGAGGAGACTCGAGTTGTTGTGGTCAACGGTAACAGACTCGAAGAGCTTGATTTCGAGATTGCGAGCCGGAAACAACTTAAAGGCAATATCTACCTCGCCAGGGTGACGCGCGTTGAGCCGTCCCTTCAGGCGGCCTTTATCGAATATGGCGGAAACCGGCATGGGTTTCTCGCCTTTTCGGAAATTCACCCTGATTACTACCGCATCCCGGTTGCGGATCGCGAGGCTCTGATGGCTGAGGAGCGGCGCCTTGCCGAACTCGCCGACGAGGCCGACGACGAGGCCCCGCCGCCTCGCCGCTCATCGGGAGGAGGCCGGCGCCAAGCCGAAGCTGATGCCGAACAGACGGCCACCGACGAGGGAGATAACGGCAACAGCAACGGCAGCGTTGAGACCGAAGGCGAGGCTAGCGCCCATCTTGTGACGACGCCCTTGGTGGAAGACTCGAGCCTGCCTTCGGACGAAAATGAACCCCTGATCACAGGCGAGGCGGCCTCGGAAGGTGAGTCTACGGTCGTCGAGGCCGCTCCACTCGCCGAAGCCGCACCTGCCGAAGCCGCACCTTTAGAACGCCTGGCATCGAATGCCGAGCCCACCGGGTCTTATGCCCCGCCTCTCGATCGCAGCCCCTGGGGACAGGGCGGTGGAAGCAGCGCCTCAATCCCGGCGGCTTTTACACTGGGAACGCTGATTGACACGATGCCGACCAGCGGAGTCGGGCGAGTTCTGTCCTTCAGAGATGACCAGCCCCAACCGAACAGTCCGCAGCCTGGCGCGTTTCTGGTTTCCAATGCCTCCGGTTCCCGCACTCCCGAGGTCGAAACCGGGAGTACGAGTGGAAGTGGAAGTGTGGGGGGGACCGACAGCGGGACCGAAAACAGCGTCGGAACGGGATCCAGCGAGGCCGATGACGGCGCGGATGCCGCTAATCTCGATGTGATTGGCGGCGACGAGGTCGAGGATTTGGCCCGCCGCCGCCCTCGCCCGCTGCGCAGCTACAAGATCCAAGAGGTCATCAAGCGTCGGCAGATTCTGCTGGTTCAGGTAACCAAGGAAGAGCGCGGGACCAAGGGCGCGGCCCTGACCACCTATCTGTCGTTGCCCGGTCGGTACTGCGTGTTGATGCCCAACACCGGGCGCGGCGGCGGAGTCAGCCGCAAGATCACCAATCCCCAAGACCGCAAGCGCCTGAAGGAGATGTTGAGCGATCTCGACATTCCCCAGGGCATGGCAGTGATTCTGCGCACGGCTGGCCTGGAGCGCAGCAAAGCCGAGATTAAACGAGATCTAGAGTATTTGTTACGGCTGTGGGACAGTATCCGGGAGCAAACCTTCCAATCTACCGCGCCCGAACTGATCTATGAAGAAGCAAATCTGATCAAAAGGTCAATCCGTGACCTGTATGCCAACGACATTGATGAAGTTTTGGTCGAAGGTGAACGGGGATATCGACTGGCCAAAGACTTCATGCGAATGCTGGTACCTAGCCATATCAAGCGGGTTCAGCAATATCAGGATGACACAATCCCGCTGTTTTTCCGCTATCAGGTGGAAACGCAGATTGATGCGATCCATGGCCCCATCGTCCAGCTCAAATCGGGCGGCTATATCGTCATCAATCCCACCGAGGCCCTGGTTGCCATCGATGTCAATTCCGGGCGGTCCACGCGGGAACGGAATATCGAGGAAACCGCGTTTAAGACCAATCTCGAAGCCTCGGACGAGATCGCCCGCCAACTGCGGTTGCGTGATCTCGCCGGACTGATCGTGATCGACTATATCGACATGGAGGACAACCGCAACAATCTTGCGGTTGAGCGTCGCCTGAAAGAGGCGATGAAGACCGATCGGGCTCGGATTCAGTTGGGGCGCATTTCGCCCTTCGGATTGCTGGAGCTTTCACGCCAACGGATGCGCCCCAGCCTTCTTGAAACCAATTTCGAGCAATGCCCGCATTGCTCTGGAACCGGGGTTGTTCGCTCCATCGAATCGGCGGCTCTCCACGCCCTGCGCGCCGTCGAAGAGGAAGGCATCCGCCGCCGCTCCGCCGAGATCACCGTGACTGTCACGCCAACGGTGGCGCTGTATATCCTCAATCACAAGCGCGTTGAATTGGCGCATATCGAACAGCGTTATGCTATGCGCGTGGCGGTGTTGGCCGATAGCAGCTTGATTATTCCAGAGCTGCGCGTCGAACGGATCCGCACCAGAGGACCGGATGAAGAGCCCTTGGCGGTCATCACCACCGAGCGGGTTTTTGCTGAAGCCGAGCGTCTGGTGGAAACCAGCGAAGAAGACGAGAGCGAAGAGGCCGACACCGACGCTCCCCTCCCCGCCGCCCGTGCTGCCGAATCCCGCACCGACGACGGCGGTGAAGAGGGCCGCGAGCGACGCGGGCGACGGGGCCGACGGGGCCGACGGCGCCCAGGCTCCGGTGAGCGTCCGACGGACATACCAACAGCAGCGCCTCCGGTTGAGACGACCACCGAGACGACGAGCGACACTGGTGAGGCCGAAAGCGACGAGACCGGCTCGACAGAGGCCGCAAATGCTGGCGGCGAGATCGGCGGAGACGGTCAGCCGCGCAAGCGCCGCCGTGGCAAGCGTGGCGGTCGGCGGCGTGGACGGGGCCGGGAGGGAAGCGTCGGTGAAACCGGCGAAATCGGCGCCGCCCTGGACGCTGACGGCGATTTGGCGCCGGACGAGAGCGATGCCGAAGGTGACGAGAGCGACGATACCGAGGGGAATGAAGCCGAAGACCAGGGCGCTCATCCGACAGCGGTTCATCCAATGGTCAGTCCGGCGATAGTCAGTCAGATCGCCCCGGCCCCGATTCCTCTGGCTTTGGCTCCCGTCGAAATTTTGCCGGTGGAGGACTTTGACTGGCTCTTGGATGACGAGCGGTCACTGACTCCGACGGCTCCAACACCCATCACCAGTGATCCCCCCATCGCCCGTGATATTGTCGTGTCGGCCCCGCTTTCGCAGTCGAACGCCGCCGAGCCGATCTTTGTTGGGCCGGAGCCGACGGAACCGGACCTCACGACAGCCGAGCCTTTCCCGGTTGCCGCTGAAACCGGAGCCGCTGAAGCTGGCCCCACCGAAGAAACCGGAATCGCCGAAGCGGCGAGCCCCCGGCGCCGTACCCGGCGCCGCAGCCCTAACGAGGGTGACCTTGAAGCGGTGGTGGTTCGGCGGACCCGACGGCGCGTCAAGATGGCGCCGAATGGCGAGGATCCTGCGGTGGAAGTGGCGGTCGAGGTCGCCCCGGAAGCGGCAGCGGAAGTCATGCCCGTGCCGGTGGCGGATGCCGCCCCCCCGGTCGCGTCAGCGCCAGCCCACGAAGAGCCGGCCCCTCAGAGTCCATCTCTTCCGACTGACTCCAGGATTGATTCCACCGAGGACGGCGTAGCGGTAGCGCCCACCGAACGGCCCGATCAGGAGCGGCCCCCGGTGGTCGAAATTATCACCGACGCACCGCTTCCAGCCCCAAGCCGCAGCGCGTTCGTCGATGACGCCACCCCTGCCCCGGAGCCAATCCCGGAAGCCCCGCCCTCTCCTCCCCGGCGGGGATGGTGGAATAAGGGATAAAGACTAAAGAGAATAAGAGGGATACCGACAGGGGGCTTTATACCATCGGGCCTTGATGGTGGCTCATCAAGGCTGCCCTCAGACGCCGGGCGGGCGCATCCGTGCCCCCTAGAGTCCACACACGGGGCTTCGCGTCCACGGGGACGCGGGGCCGCCGTCGCGGCCCGAGGACCGGCGATGTGTCAGTATCAGGGCTCGCCGGTATTACCCGTGTCGGTATCCGTCATCTCTGCCGAGTCGATAACAAAGCGTAAGCCGCCGAAGCCTGGACGGAACGGCCCATCTCCAGTCCCCGAGCCCCATGCCCCAACAACGCCAGACGAAACGTCGAGAGAAACTCACGTTCGGTCATGGTCGCCGGGGGTTCCGTCGATGTGAGGGGATAAGGCGCGGCAACGGCCAAAATCATCTCTTCGCCAAAAGGCGGAGAAATGGCTAGCTTGGCCTGCCCATCGCTGCCATCGCCGAGCGTCAAGTGGGTTTCTGGCGCTAACGGTCGGCCACCGGCCATCCCAGGCGTATAAAGAAACGCGGCATCACCGCCAGCATCCAAATAAATCACGTAGAGATAGGCCGGGTTTGACGGCATCGTCACATCCAGCACCAACGACGCCTCGTTGGTCAGCACGGGACGCCCGGATCCGGCAGAGCGAATATGAACGGCCAAACCGTTCGGTCGCTCCAGAGCTGGTGCAAAAGTCCCACGGACTTCACACTGGGGCCAAGGCATCACCGCCACATCCAAAGCGGCTTCGAGGCCGCCTTTCCGCAATCGCCCAGCCAAGCGATCACGGTCGGCGGCGTCCCCCACCACACCCCGCACGGTCACCGTATCCTTTGCGCCGCGTTCGGCCTTCAGCACCGAACAAGGGATATCCGTCAACAGGGCTTCGATCCGGGACACCCCCGCCGCAGAGGGGGCCGGCGCTGGGGCTGGACGGGGTGCGACCACCGGAGCGGGGAGCGGCGCTGGGGCTGGAATCACGGACGTCTCTGGCGGGGCTGGCGCCCCATCCGGCACATGCATAACAAAGGCCCCATGGGTCCGGGCCTTGAAGCTGTCATAATCAACCCAACCGAAACCGTGATCCCCCCATTTTTCGCTCCAGGAATTGAACAGCTTGAAGGCTTCCCGGTGATCGTCATAGCCAACCACCACCATGGCATGCCCTCCGCCATCGGTGTTGGTGTCGCTATACACCGCGTCACCACGCAGATGTTGAAAGCCGGCATTGACCGACATGCCGACCACCACCGGGTTTCCGGCGTAAAGTTGCCCTTTGACGTCGTCGATCCGGGCGCTGTTGACGCGCTTCCAGTCGGTGATTTTGAAGGGACGAGCCGCATCGGCTACAGTTGGGTCCGGTTGCCGGGAACAATTGCGAGGATCATAAGGAAAGACGGACAACGGCACCGTGCCAACCCGTTTCATTAACTCAAGAGCATCCGAAATAGAGGTGCCAACCCGACAATCGGCATTTTTGTTCTTAATTTGATTATAGATGAAAGAAGGGCTAAACGCGGGCGCCACCGACGGCCCCCCTCGGCGGCGATTTTCATAATAGCCGCGTAAACCATAGCTAGTGGCCCAGGCCACGCACGAGCTTTGTGCCCCCTGAGACCCGACCGGGGGCATGGAGGCCGACAGATCAATCACGGGAGGCAAAAAGGCGCGGTACGTACCGACGACGGGGAAACTGCGGTATACTGCTTCCGGTTCAAAGACCAGTCCGGTGGCGAATGTCTCGTCCTCGTCTGACGAAGGTTCGGCCTGAGCCGGTGGGACGGCCAGCCCCAGGATCAGGACAAGACTCGGAAGGACCGGAAAGAGCCTAACCGAAATGTGGGTAATCGAACGTTGCAGCATGGCTCGATGCCTCTCCAGTGCCATGAATGGCCATATCGTTATACTGCCGGAAGCCCCGACGATGAAGCGAAGGATAATGGTCAAAAGCATGCGGATCTCGTTCGCAAGACTGGCCCTTTTGGCCGCGATGGCGGTTGGGATGACTGCGGGCGCCGCCCTGGCGCAAGACGGCAGCCGGGGCGTTCAAAGGGTTCCAACCACCAGCGCCCCGACTGCTGCGGCTCCTGTGGCAGCTCCGGCGGTGCCGGCGGCGGTCACCACCGAGCGCCGAGTCGCCCTGGTGATCGGAAATGGCGCCTATCGCAACGCTCCAGCCCTCACCAACCCTCCCAATGATGCCCGAACCATCGCTGAAGTCTTGCAAGGAGCCGGGTTCGAATTGGTGGGCGGCCAAGCCATGCTCGACCTGGACCGCGCCGCCACCGAAAAAGCCATCCGGGCCTTTGGCCAGCAGTTGCGCGGTGGTAGCGTCGGGCTGTTCTATTACGCTGGCCACGGCCTCCAGATTTCCGGTGCGAATTATCTGGTTCCGGTCAGCGCCCAAATCTCCAGCGAGGCCGATGTTAAATATGAATTGGTGGACCTGAATTTTGTACTCGATGAAATGGTGAACGCTGGCAACCGCCTGAACATGATTCTGCTGGATGCCTGCCGAAACAATCCGTTCAGTGGCCGGGGCATGCGCTCGGTATCGGGTGGGCTGGCGCAGATGCAGGCCCCCAGCGGAACCGTCATCAGCTACGCCACCCAACCGGGCAATGTCGCCGCCGATGGCAGCGACGGCCACAGCCCCTATACGGCGGCCCTGGCCGAATCCATTCGGACACCGGGGCGCTCTGTCTTTGATGTTTTCAACGCCGTTGGCCTGACGGTTAAAAAACGAACCGGCGACGTGCAACAGCCCTGGCTTTCGGCATCCCCCATCGAAGGGCAGTTCTATTTCGTGCCCACCAGCGCCCCGGCGCCAACCGTTGCCGCAGCCACTGCGGCGGGAGCTCCGGCGGTGCCAGCGGCGGATAAAGAGGCACTTTATTGGGAATCCATCAAGAATTCTCGTAATCCGGCCTTCTACCAAGCGTATCTGGAGCAATTTCCGACGGGCGTCTTCGCTGGCTTGGCCCGTGCCAAACTGGCGGCCATCCCGCCGTCACCCTCACCAACCGCCACAGCATCGGCAACGCCGGGGAATGGCCCCTCTTCCTCGGCGATGCGATCTCCATCACCGGCCCCGGCCCCGGCTCCTGGCCTTTCTTCCGGCCCGCTGTTCGATCCCGAAGCCGTGCCTAACCTCTTGGATCGACAAAAACCGAGTCTGCACAAGTACCAGACCGGCCCGCAGCCCAAAGCCTTGGCGGTCGGTCAGCAAGGCCATTTTGCCTATTACACCAATGGCAGCGGCGAACTGACCGAGGCCGAAGCCCGCAGGCGGGCGTTGGAACGCTGCCAATTCAGCAACGGTGCTCCCTGCGTGCTGTATGCGGTCGGCAATGTTGTTCTGCAACCGGATCCGCACGCATGGACGCCGACCCCGGTTTATATCAAAGGCAGTGGCCGCTTTGATCCCGCCGCCGTGCCCTTTGTATCGCAAAGCGCCCGTGACACCAAAATGGTCAACTTCGCGGCGGCCCGTGAACACAAGGCCCTAGCCGTCCACCCCGCTGGCGCCTGGGGCTGGTCGGTTGGGCAAGACTCAGTGGACCACGCCAAAGAAGTCGCCTTGGAAAACTGCGCCAAGTTTGAAGAGACGGGTTGCATCGTCTATGCGGTGGATAACCTCGTGATCCTTGATCGAGGCGAAGACGGCCAGCACCGATAAACCGCCTTTTTTTTCGTCTTGGGCCTTGATGGTGACTCATCAAGGCTGCCCTCAGACGCCGAGCGGGCGCATCCGCGCCCCCTAGAGTCCACACACGGGGGCTTCGCGTCCACGAGGACGCGGGGCCGCCGTCGCGGCCCGAGGACCGGCGAGATGTCAGTATCAGGGCTCGCCGGTATCACTCCATCAGCCAAACTGGGGACTTCAATTGACTTAACAGGCGTTGGTGGGCGGCTTGTTCGTCTGGGCTGGGAGCGTGAGGGCGTGGGGCTCGCGGGACACGGCGCGGCGCTTCAACCACTTTGGGTGCAGAGGACAAGGCAAAGCCGGTTTGACGCCCTCCCAGCAACTCTAGATAGACCTCGGCCAGCAACGTCGAGTCGAGCAGGGCCCCGTGCAGGCTGCGGCTGGAGTTGTCGACGCCAAAGCGTTTGCACAAGGCATCTAGGCTGGCCTGAGCCCCAGGGAACCGTTGACGGGCCAGTTGGACCGTATCGATGGCACGAGAGGCCGGAAGGGCCGGCAGGCCCAGGCGTTTCAATTCGGCGTTCAGAAAGGCCAAGTCAAAGCTGGCATTGTGCGCGACCAGCTTGGCATCCCCCAGAAAATCCAAGAATTCTCCGGCCACCTCGCCAAAAACTGGGAATTTTGACAAGAATTCCGTGGTTAAGCCATGCACCCGAACCGCGTCTTCTGGAACGTCTCGCTCAGGGTTTAGGTACCACTGCTTTTGAAGGCCAGTGGGCAGATGATCTTGCAACTCGACGCAGGCGATTTCAACGATCCGGTGCCCGTCTTGAGGCTTAAAGCCGGTGGTTTCGGTATCAAGAACGATTTCGCGCATACTCTGCCCCCAAGAGAATCCCTTGCCTTTACTAAGCACCGAGCCTTAAGTCCTGACGCCGAACCGGCCAATGCCGCCCCTGGTACCGTGACAACTGCCGCACAATACGGACGAGTTGACGGAAGGCGTGAGGCTTGCCAAGACCCGTCGGAACCACAAAGTCAGCCCGCCGACGTTTGACGGCATCCGGGTATTGCCGCTTAAGGATGGTGTTGAATCGGTCGGACGTCATGCCCGGACGAGCCAACACGCGGGCGCGCTGGACGAAAGCTGGCGCCGAAACCACCACGGTTGCGTCAACCCGACGCTCACCATGGGTTTCGAACAGCAATGGGACATCCAGCGCCACCAGCCGGTTTCGACGCCGGGCCGCCGCTGCCAGAAAATACCGCTCCCTCTTCCGCACCAAGGGATGCAGGATGGCCTCCAGCCGGGCCAGGGCGGCCGGATTGCAGAACACGCGGGCGCCGAGTCGCCGGCGATCGATACCGCCATCCTTTCCCATCAGTTCGGGACCAAACGCCGCCACCACCGCCGCCACCGCTCCACCGCCAGGAGCCAACAGCCGATGAACGGTCTGGTCGGCATCATGGACCGGCACACCCAGCCGCCGCAGCATGCCGGCAGTGGTGGTCTTGCCCATGCCGATAGAGCCGGTCAGGCCAAAGATAACCACGGTCGCTACATCCTTTCCATGCTTGGAACCTAGGGCTTAGGGGGGCTTAAGGGGCTTAGAGCTGGCCTCGAGACCGGGTCTTGAACGGTGAAAAACGTCACCGCCGCTCGAACAGGCGTTCGATGTCCGCGCGCTTGAGTTCGACATAGGTCGGGCGGCCATGACCACATTGGCCGCTATGGGGAACGGCTTCCATTTGGCGCAACAGCGCGTTCATCTCCTCGCCGCTCAAGGTCCGCCCGGCCCGCACCGAGCCATGACAGGCCAAAGACGCGCACACCGCTTCCAACCGCTCGGTCAGAGCCGAAGCCTGTTCCCACTCGGCCAACTGATCGGCCAAGTCCCGAACCAGCGCCGGCAGGTTCGGCTGCCCCAGCAGCGCCGGCACCTCGCGCACCAGCACGGCACCGTTTCCAAAGGACTCCAGGACCAACCCCAGCCGGGCCAACGCTTCGGCCTCGGCCAGCAACCGCCGCACGGCGGCACCGCTCAACTCCACCACTTCGGGAATCAACAGACCTTGGCTCGGCAACCGGCCCTCGGCCCCCGGAGCCACCAGCGCCGCTTTGAACCGCTCATACACCAACCGCTCATGAGCCGCGTGCTGATCCACCAGAATCATCCCATCGGCGGTCTCGGCGACAATGTAGGTTTTGTGCAACTGGGTCCGTGCCACCCCCAAGGGATAGGCCGTCGCAACCGGCGGCATGTCTACCGCCGGACGGCCAGACGGCGCGGCTTCCAGACCCGGCAGGGGCGCCACCGACGCCGGCCCTTGCCAAGCGGTTGCCTGTTCGGCCAGGGCTAAAGATGGTCGAGCCGGAGGCCGGTGGAAAAAGCCCCCCCCCGCTGCGGCTCCATCTCCCCCAACTGCCGGAGAAGACGACGAGACCGAAGAGGCCGGAGGCGCGGAAAAGGCCGCCACCGCCGCACCGCCGGTCGACACCACTCGATGACCGGCCCCGGCCAACGCCTGACGCAGCGCCGAAACCAGGAGGCCGCGCACCGCCTGGGCATCGCGGAAGCGAACTTCGACCTTGGCGGGATGAACATTGACATCCACCTCGGCGCCGGGCAACTCCAGAAACAAAGCCAGCATCGGATGACGGTCGCGCGGCATCAGATCGCCATAGGCGCCACGGACCGCCCCAAACAGCAGCTTGTCGCGCACCGGGCGGCCATTGACATATAAATACTGTTCGCGACTGGTCGGACGATGCAGAGTCGGCAAACCGGCGAAACCAGATAGGGCCAAGTCGCCCCGTGTGGCCGCCACCGGCACAGCATGATCACCAAAGTCACGCCCCAACACCGCCGCCAGACGCACCAACCGCGCCTCGGCTCCCTGCTCTCGGCTGGGGGGAAAGCGCAGCAAGGGCCGCGCCTGGTCACCGCCCACGGTCAGGGTAAAACCAATGTCGGGATGAGCCATGGCCAGGCGCTGAAGAACATCTTCGATATGATCCAATTCGGTGCGCGGCGCTTTCAGGAATTTCAAACGGGCCGGGACCGCATAAAACAGATCCCGAACCTCGATCCGGGTTCCCGGAGGATGAGCCGCCGGGATCGGCGCACCGACGGCGCCGCCTTCGACCGTAATCGACCAAGCGTCTCCGGCTCCGCGAGCCCGACTGGTCAGCGTCAGCCGACTGACCGCGCCAATGGACGGCAACGCCTCGCCGCGAAATCCCAGGGTGGTCACGGCCAGCAAGTCATCATCGGGAAGTTTCGACGTGGCGTGACGCTCCACCGCCAGGGTCAGCTCATCCGGCCCCAGACCGCAGCCGTCATCCACCACGGTGATCAGCACCCGCCCCCCGTCGCGCACCGCCACGTCGATGCGTCCGGCTCCGGCATCAATGGCGTTTTCCACCAACTCCTTGACCACCGCTGCCGGGCGCTCCACCACCTCGCCAGCAGCGATCTGATTGATCAGGGTCTCAGGCAGACGGCGAATCACCACACAGCCAATCCTCAGTTACGGCGGGGAATCTTATCCTAGAGCGCAGCCATCCTGGCCGCCAACGCCTACCCATCGGAATCCGCAGCCGCCATCCGCTCACGCAACCAACGGACCTGACCGGCGGTTGAAGAGTCCTGTCCGGTGGAAACGCCCGTCGTCAGGTCTTGCAGCAGAGTCCGGGCCAGCGTCTTGCCCAACTCCACCCCCCATTGATCGAAGGAATTGATATTCCAAATTATCCCCTGAACAAACACTTTATGCTCGTATAAGGCAATTAACGCCCCCAGAGTAAACGGGTCTAACTTACGATACAACAAAGTATTACTAGGACGATTGCCCTCGAACACCTTATGAGGCAACAACTGTGCGGCCAATTCCGGCGGTGTGCCTGCCGCCGCCAACTCCGCTGCCGCCTCGTCAAGGGTCCGACCACGCATCAAGGCTTCGGCCTGGGCCAACCCATTGGCCAGCAGGATTTGATGATGGGCCTTGAAAGGAACATGACTCTCGGCAGCCATCAAAAAATCAACCGGGATCAGATGGCGACCCTGATGGAGCAATTGAAAGAAGGAATGCTGACAATTGGTCCCCGGCTCGCCGAACAGCACAGGAGCCGTGGCGTAATCCACCGGCAGCCCCTCCCGATCCACCGATTTTCCATTGCTTTCCATGTCCAACTGCTGAAGGTAAGCTGGCAGTCGGTGTAAATACTGATCATACGGAACGACCGCATAGGCGCTGGCATCCCAAAAATTGATCGACCAAATCCCCAGCATCCCCAACAGCACCGGCAGATTGGCTTCCAGCGGAGCCGAGCGGAAATGCTCGTCCATGGCAAAGGCGCCGGCCAACAGTTCGTCAAAACGGTCCATCCCCACGGTCAGCGCAATCGGCAGTCCGACCGCTGACCACAGGCTGAACCGGCCACCGACCCAATCCCAGAAGTTAAAAATCGTCTCCGGCCCGATGCCGAAGGCCCGTGCTGCGGCCTCGTTGGTGGAAACCGCGACGAAATGACGGGCAATATCGGCCTCAGAGCCCCCTTCCCGCAAAAACCAGTCCCGCGCGGTCTTAGCGTTGGTCATGGTCTCCTGGGTGGTGAAGGTCTTTGAGGTGATGATAAATAGGGTATTTTCAGGATCCAGCCAGTCTAAAGTTTCATAAAGATGGCTGGCATCGACATTGGAGACATAACGCACCCGCAGATTGGGCGTCTGGTAGGGACGCAGAGCCTCGGAGACCATCAAAGGCCCCAGATCGGAGCCGCCAATCCCGATATTCACCACGTCCTTAAAAGGCCGTCCGGTGGCGCCGGTGATGACGCCGAAATGAATATCATCGACAAACCGACTCATCCGACGGGCGACGCTGTGAATCTCCGGCATCAGATTCACACCGTCAAGCATCACGGGCCGATCGCTGCGATTCCGCAAGGCGGTGTGGAGAACCGCCCGATTTTCCGTCTGATTGAGACGCCGGCCCGAGATCAAACCCTCTCGCCACAACTCAAGATTACAGGAACGCGCCAATGCCATCAACAAGCCCAAAGTCTCGTCGGTGACGCGATTCTTGGAATAATCGAGGAACAGGCCGCATGCCTCCGCCGTATGACGGGGAAAACGGCCTGGATCATCGGCAAACAATCCGCGCATGGTGACATTGGCCATGCGCTGCCGATGACAAACCAAGTCATGCCAAGCGGAACTTTCAGTCAGACGGGACATTATGTGCCTCTTCTTCGCAACGTCTGCGTCGGAGTGCCTGGATACTCAGGAATGAGCCGCGCCCGGAACCCCCTTGGTGGTCGAATACTCGAAATGTGCGATTTCGTCGGGATGAACCAGCGCCCGAATGGCATGGGCTGCCTGGGCTGCCTCGGCAAAACCGGACAAAATCAGCTTAAGTTTACCTGGATAAGTTGCAATGTCGCCAATCGCAAACAGACCCGGACGATTGGTGGCGGCGGTGGCGGGGTTGACGCGAATATGGCTGCGCTCCAACTCCAACCCCCAATCGGCGATTGGCCCCAAGGACATGGATAAGCCGAAGAACGCCAACAGCGCATCAGCCTCCAACCGGCGCTCGACTCCCTCCAAAGTGGCCACCCGAACCGCCGTCAATTGGCCGTTGGCGCCATCCAACCCACTGAGTTGGTAAGGGACCACCAACTCGATTCGCCCGGCCTTGGCCAGGGCGTCAAGCCGGGCTGTGCTTTCAGGGGCGGCCCGAAATTTGGCACGGCGATGCACCACCATCACCCGCTCGGCAACCTCTGCCAAAGACAAGGCCCAGTCCACCGCCGAATCGCCACCGCCAGCGATCACCACCCGGCGCCCGGCAAAGTCTTGACGACGCCGAACCAGATAAAACACGGATGTTCCCTCGAACGGTCCCAATCCGGGCAGCGGAGGCCGATTGGGACCGAAGGCCCCACTGCCGGCGGCAATAATCACCGCCCGCGCCTCGATCTGCACTCCGGCGGCGGTCTCAACCTGCCAACGATCACCGGCGATTGGCTCCAACCGGGTGACGGCTTGGCCAAAATGATAAATCGGAGCAAAAGGCGCGGCCTGCTCGCCCAACCGCTCGATCAAATCGGCGGCGGTGATGGCAGGACAGCCAGGGATATCATAGATCGGCTTTTCCGGGTACAGCGCCGAGCACTGTCCTCCCGCCGCCTCCAATGTATCGAAGACATGGCAGGACATCCCCAACATGCCGCATTGGAAAATAGCGAATAAACCGACCGGACCGGCACCGATGATCGCGACATCGGTACACTGGCGGGAAGCCGACATGGCAACTCCAAAAATCTGGACCCCACCGGCTGGGGCGAGCCCCCAGAATGTCCGCTTTCGCCCGCCCAATCAACACTCTGCTAGACCCAAACCCAGCCAAAGATCACCCAACCAATCCCCGCCTCACCCCTTCTGAGACGAATCCTTTCCCTGCCCGCCGATCACATCCTCGGCACGCCCCAAAAGCCCCTTAGCAAAACGCTCACTGAACCCCGAGATAAAGCCAATAAGGATATAGATGTAAGGAGAATCTGCGGCCCCCTCAGAATTCATGATATAATCTGGAATTATATTTATAATTTTTGATTGAAATAATGCCGTAACAACAAACCCAAAAATAAACCCTGTAAATGGTAATATTATTCCAGTTAATACAAACGGGGATTTCTGTGTTGAAGTATGAAATTCTTCTATTCTCAAAAACAAACTTACGACACTTCCGCAAGCCCCAGAGATTCCCGATAATATCATTCCACCATATGGGCTATTAATTAAATTAATAATATTATTAGGATTTAAGCTAAACATTAAAATAATTTCCACCAATATAAACATGAATCCAATAACCCCTCTTAATACAAAAAGTGCTTTTGATTTACCATATATATTTTGTTTTAATTCAACCATGATAGATAAAAATAATTTAATATTATTTGATTCAATTGCTGTAAATGCACATGAAATTTGATTATACAAAACAATCGACTTACCCTTATTCTTATAATAATTCATATCTATAATTCCAATCATGCTGATGAGACGTGAAATTTCTCTTTCATAATTTACATTAATATTAAATAAATATCTATTAGAAAAACGCTTTAACACATTAACACTGATACGATAATTCATTTTATCTGGAATTACTACAAATGATGGATCATGATAAACTCCATCCACGTTAATATTGGAAATTATTTTTTTCAATCTCTCTCTAATATCCTTTGAATAAGGATTTTTATCTTTGTCATCATCTACTTTAATACTTTGGTTTAGCACTTGAGGACTCGATAAAGCCTCACCATCATCAGCCTGCGTCTTCTGACCGACATCCCCACCAGCATTTTGCTCTCCATGAGCATCATTAGCCATAACATACACTCCTATGCCATCTCATCCAACAAAAATGCCGCAAAAAGCCATCAAGAACAATTGTTACGACTATCATTTTACAAATCAAATAAAAAATAAATCCGCTCTATGGTTGAGTATATTTTACCGCAAAATGGGATTTTTCGGGCCTGGCCCCCTGAAAGCGCGGGCATCGACGGTAAGCCTCGAACAGCGGGCAGGATGCCCGCGCTCCCAAGATGGGCCACCGCCCCCTTGACAGCACTCGAGAACTTAATGTTATACTGTTACATAATGAAGCCAGATCACGCCCCTTCCGAAAGGCACCTCCGCTATGAACCCTCTTCGACCTGTTTACACGCTCCTCGGCGCGAATGTCGGGGCGCGGCTGTTGGGAGCGGGCGTGATGGGCTTGGTGTTATGGGCAGCGACGGCTCGGGTTCTGGGGTGGATATGAGCGTGATCTTGCGGCTGGACGATGTGACTCTGGGATACGAGCGTCACCCGGCGGTTCATCATGTCTCGGGCTTGTTGCGGGCCGGTTCGCTGACGGCGGTGGTTGGCCCCAACGGCGCGGGCAAGAGCACCTTGTTGAGGGGACTCGTCGGCATTCTCCGTCCGCTCACGGGCATGATCCACCATGAGGGGCTGGCCCGAACCGATATTGCCTATCTGCCCCAACAGGCTGAAATTGACCGGACTTTCCCGATTTCGGTCCTCGATACCGTCCAGCTTGGGCATTGGCGCCGGGTTGGGCCGTTCCGGGCGATTGGCGGTGCCTTGGTGGCGGAGGCTCGGCGCGCCCTTGAGGCGGTGGGCTTGGGCGGCTTTGAGCGCCGCTCGATCGGGAGCCTGTCGGTTGGCCAGTTCCAGCGGGTGCTGTTTGCCCGAATGCTGCTTCAGGATGCCCAGTTGGTGCTGTTGGACGAGCCTTTTGCTGCCATCGACAGCCGAACCACCGAGGACTTGTTGCATGTGGTCAAGCATTGGCACGGTGAAGGGCGGACAGTGATGGCGGTCCTCCATGACCTCGAACAGGTCCGGGCTCATTTTCCTGAGACTCTGTTGCTGGCACGGGAATTGGTGGCGTGGGGGCCGACCGCCGAGGCCCTGGCCCCTGACATGCGGCGCCGCGCCCGCCTGAAATCCGAAGCCTGGGACGAAGCGGCGCCGGTCTGCGTCCGGGAGGGGATTTGATGACCGTTCTGCACAGTCTTTATGCCGGATTGATCGCCCCGTTCGTGGCCTATGACTTCATGGCCCGAGCCTTGGTGGCCACCCTGGCCCTGGCCGCCGGCTGCGGGCCGGTTGGGGTGTTGCTGGTGCTGCGCCGGATGAGTCTGGTGGGAGACGCCATGTCTCACGCGATTCTGCCCGGAGCAGCCGTTGGCTTTCTCATCGGGGGCCTGTCTCTGCCGGCCATGAGTCTGGGCGGATTTGGCGCGGGCTTGGCGGTAGCGACGCTATCAGGGCTGGTGGCCCGCGCCACCGAACAGCGGGAAGACGCCAGTTTTGCCTCCTTTTACCTGATCTCTCTGGCGCTTGGGGTGCTGCTGGTTTCCACGCGGGGCGGCAATGTCGACCTGCTCCATGTGCTGTTTGGAACCGTGCTGGCGGTGGACGATGCCGCGCTGATCCTGGTTACCAGCATTGCCAGCGTCACCCTGCTGACCTTGGCGGTGATTTATCGGCCTTTGGTGGTGGAGTGCTTCGACCCTGGTTTTCTGCGCGCCGTCGGTGGCGGTGGTGGAGCCACCCACCTAACTTTCCTGGTCCTGGTGGTGCTCAATCTGGTCGGCGGATTTCAGGCGCTGGGAACCCTGTTGGCGGTAGGGCTGATGATGCTGCCGGCCACCGCTGCCCGTTTTTGGGTGCGCGAACTGTGGTCGATGGCGCTGGTCGCCTTTGCCATTGCCTTTGCGTCCGGCTGGCTTGGTTTGGTGGTGTCGTTTTGGTTCAACCTGCCCTCTGGTCCCGCGATCATCCTGGCCGCCGGGGTCTTCTATCTACTGTCCCTGGTGGCCGGAATTCGAGGCAGCCTGCTGGTTCGCCTTCTTCCCGGTCGCCACCGGGCCGCGTAATACCAATGGCCTTGGACGTTGACACGTCTGCGGCGCCCTTAGACGCCGGGCGGGGCGCATCCGCGCCCTTGGCTTCGCGCCATGGGGCGCGCGGCGGCGGTCGCCGCCGAGACCAACGGCACGGATCATTGTCTAGGGCCGTTGGTATAACCCATTCGGCCTCTGTCCTATCCCAGCAACACCGAAAGCCCCCCTCCCATGAGCCTCAAAATGCCCATTCCCGCTGTAATACCGGCGAGCCCTGATACTGACACATCGCTGGTATCGGGCCGCGACGGCGGCCCCGCGCGCCCATGCGCGCGAAGCCAAGGGCGCGGAGGCGCCCGCCCGGCGTCTGAGGGCAGCCTTGATGAGTCAACATCAAGGCTCGATGGTATAACCGGCTTTATCGAGCGGGATAGGCGGGATATCGTCTTGGTCGATGAAATTTTCATTAAAGAGGGGGCTGTCATGCTTCGACCGCAGGCGGCGGTTTGCGCTGAAGGAGAGACGTTCGGTCTCTTTTTAACTTTGACCCTGGTGGATAACCAGGAGGCCGGGCCAACGGTTCGGCGGGTGGCAGCCGCTCTGCCAGCGCTGACCGCCACAGTTGCAGAGCAACTTGGTGAACCGACGCTGGTCAGCGCTATCGGATTCGGGGCGGCGGTTTGGTCGAGGCTGTTCGGGTTGTCGCAGCCAAAGGCCTTGGTGCCGTTCGAAGCCTTGGCCGATGGGCCGCGATTGGCGCCAGCCACGGCTGCCGATCTGTTGATTCACATCCACTCATCCCGCCACGACGCCAATTTCGCTTTAGCGCGGGAGGTGATGGAGCGGTTGCAGGGTGCCGTTGATCTGGTTGAGGAAATCCACGGATTCCGTAGGTTCCAGGATCGCGATCTGATTGGCTTTGTCGACGGCACCGAAAATCCCAAGGGTGAAGAGCGGGCAGCGGTGGCTTTGGTCGGGGACGAGGATGCCGACTTTGCTGGTGGCAGCTATGTCGATGTTCAGCGTTATGTGCATGATTTGCGACGGTGGGAACGGTTGGCGGTGGTCGAGCAAGAGGCGGCTGTTGGGCGGACCAAGTCGGATGATTTGGAGTTGGGAGATGACGTGAAGGCGCCTTCAGCCCATATCGCTCGTGTGGTCATCGAAGAAGACGGTAAAGAGTTGGAAATCGTTCGCCATAGTTTGCCCTATGGTACGACCTCCGAACACGGCCTTTACTTTATCGCCTATGGGGCCAGTCCAGCGCCCTTCCGCAAGATGTTGGCTCGGATGATCCTGGGCGATGAGAACGGGCACCATGACCGCCTACTGGATTTTAGCCGAGCGGTCACGGGGGCGAGTTTCTTTGTTCCGTCCTTAGGGTTTTTGGAAGGGCTTGCCTGACGTCCCAGCGGTCAAAGGCCCCTGGATGGGGCTTTTCGTGGGTTCTGCCCACATCTGTAAAGGGCCGGTTGGCCCTTCGAACGTGTAATACCGGCGATGTGTCAGTATCAGGGCTCGCCGGTTGACGGTTCTCCCATAACGCCTTGAGGCCAAGGAACCGGCGCTATCCTGGCGCCTCTGGGCCAGAGTCAGGCAAAACGAAAAGGCGGGGAGAGCGGGCGAAATCGCCCCTCTCCCCGCCTTGCTTTACCGCTTGGCCTTCGCATCCCGTGCGCGGGCAAAGGCTTCGGCGAAGGCATTATCACCAGGAAGCGGCGGTGGTGAGGACACGCGCGGAGAGGCCGCCGGTTTCGCCGTCGCCGCCGGTTTGACGGTGGCCGGAGTCCTATTGCTACGACCCGCAGCGGGCGCCAGCGACCGACCAGGCGACCGATCGCGGGTGTCTTGCCGAGCCTCTCCCGACCGTGTGTTCCCCGAGCGGTTTTCCGGTCCCGACCGATGGTCTGGCCGGGCTTCGGTGGGCCGGGTCTCCGGTCGGCGATGTTCGGCGGGGCGCACGGCCGGCTCGTCGGTCCGCATGGTCAGGGCGATCCGCTTGCGCGGAATATCCACCTCCATCACCTTGACCCGCACGATATCGCCGGCCTTGACCACGGTGTGGGGATCCTTGACGAAACGATCGGCCAGTTGAGAGATGTGAACAAGGCCGTCCTGGTGAACACCAACATCCACAAAGGCACCAAACGCCGTCACGTTGGTCACGACGCCTTCCAGCGACATGCCCGGCTTTAGATCTTTCAGGGCCTCGATGCCGTCTTGGAACACGGCTGTTTTGAATTCGGGGCGAGGGTCGCGACCCGGCTTTTCCAGTTCTGCCAGAATGTCGACCACGGTCGGACGGCCAAAGCGGTCGTCGGTGAAGTCATCGGGGTCGAGGCTGCGTAGGAAGGCGGCGTCCCCGATCACATGATCCAGGTCACGGCCCGTCTTGGCCAGCAGCCGTTCCACCACCGGATAGGCTTCGGGGTGGACCGCCGAGCTGTCCAAGGGGGTATCCCCGCCCTGGATGCGTAGGAACCCGGCGGCCAGTTCAAAGGTTTTGGCTCCGAGTCGCGGCACCTCCAGCAATTCGGTGCGGGTGCGAAAGGCGCCCCGACCGTCGCGGTATTCGACGATGTTGCGGGCCACGGTTTCCGAAAGTCCAGAAACCCGAGCCAGCAGCGGGACCGAAGCGGTGTTGAGGTCGACGCCGACCGCGTTAACGCAATCCTCCACCACCGCATCGAGGGCGCGGGCCAATTTCTGGGCGCTCACGTCGTGCTGATACTGACCGACTCCGATGGACTTGGGTTCGATCTTGACCAGTTCGGCCAGCGGGTCTTGAAGCCGGCGTGCGATCGAGACCGCTCCGCGCAACGAGACGTCCAGTTGAGGAAATTCCAAGGCCGCGACCTCGGATGCCGAGTAGACCGAAGCGCCCGCTTCGGAGACCATCGCCCGAGTCAGTTTGAGTTCGGGATGACGCTTGAGCAGATCGGCAACCAAGCGGTCGGTTTCGCGGGAGGCTGTGCCGTTGCCGATGCTGATCAATTCGGGCTGGTGACGAATGACGAGGGCCGCCAGCACCGCCAGAGAGCCTTCCCAGTCGTTGCGGGGCTGGTGAGGGTAGATGGTGGTGGTGTCCAGCAGCTTGCCAGTACGGTCCACCACGGCCACCTTGACGCCGGTGCGGATGCCAGGATCAAGCCCGATCACCGCGCGCGGGCCAGCGGGAGCCGCTAGCAGCAGGTCGTGGAGATTGCGGGCAAAGACCTTAATGGCTTCGTCCTCGGCCCGTCCCCGCAACTCGCCCATCAATTCGGTTTCCAAATGCGGCCCGATCTTGAGCTTCCAGGTCCAGCGCACCGTATCGGCCAGCCAGCGGTCGGCAGCCCGGCCTTGATCGACCAATCCCCGATGACCGGCGATGATGGATTCGCAGGGGTGGGGCGTTTGATCGGGGGGGGCGACTTCCAGGCGCAGATCCAGAATGCCTGACCCGCGTCCTCGGAAGAGGGCCAGCGCCCGATGTGACGGAACCGCCGACAACGCTTCGGAGAAATCGAAATAGTCCGAGAATTTCGTGCCTTCTTCCCGTTTCTCCGGGATCACCGTCGCCACGACCCGCCCATTGTCCGCCGCATGGCGGCGGAGGCGGCCAACCAGCTCGGCATCTTCGGCGAAACGCTCGACCAGGATATGCCGAGCGCCCTCCAAAGCGGCTTTGACGTCGGCCACGCTCTTCTCGGCGTCGACGAATGCTTCGGCCTCGGTTTCGGGAGTCAGGCTGGGATCCGCCAGCAATCGATCCGCCAGCGGCTCCAATCCGGCCTCGCGGGCCAGTTGAGCCTTGGTTCGGCGCCGGGGCCGGTAAGGCAAATACAGGTCTTCCAGCCGAACCTTAGTCTCTGCCAACGCGATATCGCGGGCCAAGTCTTCGGTCAACTTCCCCTGTTCGGTGATGCTTTGGACGATGACCGCGCGGCGTTCTTCCAATTCGCGCAGATAAACCAAGCGTTCGGAGAGTTGTCGCAACTGGGTATCGTCCAGTCCGCCGGTTGCTTCCTTACGGTAGCGCGCGATGAAGGGCACGGTGGCGCCTTCGTCGAGGAGGCGAATAGCGGCGTCGGTCTGGGCTTCCCTGGCGCCCAGCTCTTCGGCAATACGGTGACTGATGCTGATCATGACCTCGGCCAGTCGGATGGTCCTGGAGTGTTGGCGGTTCCTATACTCCCGGTCGGTGTCCGAGGCCAACGATGTTCTCCGGCGGGACGCCCCGCGTTATTGTCCGGGCGAGCGGCATAGGAGCGGGGAATGTACATCGGTATCGATCTGGGGGGAACCAAGATATCAGCGTTGGCCATCGCCGAGGATGGTCGGGCACTGGCGCGTCGTCGCCTGGTCACTCCCATTGGCTATTCCGAGACCTTGGCAGCGTTGGCGGCGGTGGTGCAGGCGTTGGAAGACGAATTGGGCCAACAGGGCCTGCCGGTGGGGTTGGGGTTGCCCGGCGTGATCGATTCCGAGGCGGGGAGGGTGCAGGCGGTCAACCTACCCTGGTTGACCGGGCGACCCTTCGCACAGGATCTGAGTGTCAAGCTCGGACGATTCGTGCCCATGGCTAATGACGCCAACTGTTTTGCCCTGGCGGAGGCGCTGGAGGGAGCGGGCATGGGCGCTGAGGTGGTGTTCGGAGTGGTCTTGGGAACCGGAGTCGGTGCGGGGATCGTGGTCAAAGGGCGGTGCTTGGCTGGTGCCCACGGGATCGCTGGAGAATGGGGGCATACACCATTGCCATGGAGAATGGTGGAGGATGGTTCCCCTTTGCCTTGTCCTTGTGGTCGGATTGGGTGTCTTGAAACCGTACTCGGGGGAAGTGGTTTACTCGGTATCTATCGACGACTCGGCGGAGAAGCCCATTCCGCGATCGATATTGCCGAAGCTTTTAGGCATAATAATCAAAAAGCCGAGGATGCTCTCCACTTATACTTTAGTGCGCTTGCAAGGGCTCTAGCTTCTGTCATCAACTTGCTGGATCCTGACGCTGTGGTGTTGGGGGGTGGGTTGTCCGATTTGCCCGGTTTGTTGGAGAGCGTTTCTCGATTGTGGCGTGGATGGGCGTTGGTTGCAGAGCCTCGGACCCGTTTGGTTCGCGCCCGATATGGGGCGGATGGGGGTGTTCGGGGGGCTGCGTGGCTCGCGAGATCGGCGGTCATCGCCGGATAGAGCCAGAGAGGGCGGAGCTGTTCGTTGAACGCGCAAAGGGCCCCAACAAAAGGGCCAATATACCATTGGGGGGCACAGAAATGCTGCGTGGAAAGTTAAAGTACTTACACCCCGCGATTGATTCGGTTGCCGACAGACACACGCCGTCGCTTGACGATATCGATGATGATTTCGGTCGACCGATCCCGTTGGATGTGTGCGAGAGCAGCCTTGGAAATTCCAGGTCAGAGCAGCAGTTGGCCCAAGCGGGAGAAAGACTCCAACATGTGGTTGCTGATCTTGAGGGGTTATTGTTCGATGCACCGGGCCTTGGCTCGCGGTGCCGGGACGAAGTTCACGATGCTATTGGGTCGGTGATGGATGCCCTACAGGCCATGGGCCGCGCCCAAGTGGCGCTGAAACAGGCGCGAACCAAAGGGAGCAAGGCGGCCTCTTTGAGAATCCCGATGGCGCGGGCTTGAGAATCAGTGAACCAGGGCACCGGCACAGGCCCGCCTGAGGTCGCGGCCTTCTGCGTCCCTGCGGCATGCATGTCAGGCCGGGGCATGCACTCGGTATTCTGGCGGCCGTAACGTGTAATACCATCGAGCTTTAGTGTTGACACAGTAAAGCTGCTCTCGGACGCCAGGCGGGCGCGTCCGCGCCCTTCGTTTCCGCGCCCTTCGTTTAGCGTCTACGAGGACGCAGGGCCGCAGTCGCGGCCCATACTGGCGAATTGTCATGGCTCGCCAGTATAAGTTCGCCAACGACGGCCCACCCACAGCGGCCAGGGGCAGGAAGCCCTCGGTCGCCGTAGGCCGTGGACAGAGGTTAGCTGCGTTCGTTCAAAGTGGCTGTGATGGCTGCCGAGACTTGCGAGGAGCTGGTGCTGCATTCACCCAGCCGGCCCACCACCTCTTCAACCAATGCCCCAGCCAAAGCGGGCAGATCCTTCAGGGCCGTCTCTCGGGCATGACCAATGCGGCGTTCGGCATCCCGAACTTGGCCGGCGATTTTGGCGTCAAACATGCCAAGCCGAGCTGCCGCAACGCCTTCAGCTTCACGATTCGCCAGCGAGATGATCGTGCGGGCATGGTCACGGGCATGAACCAGCTTGTCCTCGATCATCGCAGCAATGGCCGCAGCCTCGTTGCGCTTTTCTTCGGCCCGAGTGATATCGTTGGCAATTTTGCCATCGCGGGTTTCCAACACCCGAACCACCGCCGGAATCGCCACCCCCTGGACCAGGATGTAGAAGGTGCCGAAAATCACAACCAGCCAGAAGAGCTGGGTCAGAAAAAACGTGGAATCAAACTGGGGCAGGCCGGGGGAGCCGGCTTCTTCGGCAAAAGCCGCGTGATCTCCGCCCACAACGCCTGCCGCGACCATCAGCGCCAGCAGGAGCACCCAGCGCAGCCGCGCTGCCGTGACCAACTTCATCATAACCAATCCTCTCGGAGTCGTCTGAATGGCTTTCCCAAGACTGGCGCCTTGGATGCTGGCCCCGGTCTTCGGACGGTTTACGCCCGAAATCCCGTTCACCGCACCCGCAAGGCGCCGGCCTTTCGACAATCGGATCTAGTGCAGCTCCAGCGAGTCCTGGATGTAGATCACGGTCAGCAGCACAAACACATAGGCTTGGATAGCGGCCACGAAGAACTCAAAGCCCACCAGCACCACCACCAGGGCTAACGGTGCCAAGCCAACGAAATAGCCGACCGCCCCGAAGGCGCTGGCCAGCATCACGATGAAGCCCGCGAACACCTTCAACATGGTGTGACCGGCCATGATGTTGGCGAAAAGACGAACCGAGAGACTGACCGGACGGATGAAATAAGAGATGATCTCCAGCGGGATCATCAACGGCATCAACACCGCAGGCACGCCCTTGGGCACGAACTTGGAGAAGAAGTGGAAGCCGTGTTTGATGAAACCCAGCAACGTCACCATCACGAACACGACCATCGCCAGAGTCGCCGTCACGATCAAGTGAGAGGTGAAGGTAAAGGTGTATGGGATCATCCCGATCAGGTTGCCAAGCAATAAAAATAGAAACAGGGCAAAGACAAAGGGGATGAAGGGCCGCCCTTCGGGACCGGCATTGCTGTTGACCATCCCGGCAACGAATTCATAGGCCATTTCGGCCACAGACTGTAAACGGCTGGGAACCAGTAAACGCCGCCGCATGCCGCCGACGATCAGCGCCATGGCGATAACGACCGACAGCAGCATGTAAAAGGCGGAGTTAGTAAAAGAGACGTTGCCGCCGCTGATGTCGATGGGAATGAGAGAATAAATTTTAAATTGATGAAGCGGATCCACGGCTAGCCTCTTTTCTTGGTGGTTGGCGCCGAAGGCGTGACGGTTTCTTGATTCGGCGGAGCCTCTGATTGAGGAGGTCGCTCAGAATCGTCATTCGCCATACGGCTGGCGGTTTGGTAGACGTTACGGATCGCGGCAGCTCCTCCCAGCACGAACATGCTGACGATGCCCCAAGGCCAGGAATCGAAAACGCTGTCGATGGTCACCCCAAAGGCGATAGCGATAAGAACGGCGGCGATCAGGTCATTGAGGACCCGAGAAGCCAGGTCGAGGGTCGAGCGAGGCACCAAAAACCGATGATGAACCCGCCTAGCCTCCTCCTCGGCTTGTTGCTTGCGATAAGCAGAAAGCCGCGCATCCAACTCAGACAGGGATACGGGAGGTCGATCATTCATAGGCTAAATCTTCCCTGGAGCTTGACTCTCCCCGGTCGAACGCTCACCGCCCGAGTTCCGGCTCTCGAGCATCCCTCCGATTCGAACCGCTGCCCGGCACCCTCCCGCCCGGCCAAAACCACCGGAACGGGACGGGCAACCTGAAAAAGGCAACGGCGATCCAGAACATGCGTCAGGAAACCGGACCCTGGCTGAACGCCGACGGTACTGACGCTCAGGTGAAGATGAAGATGAACGCGATCAACAGCGCGAACAGGCCCATCGCTTCGGCGAGCGCGAAGGCGAGCCAAGTCACCGGCAGCAACCGCTTTTCCATGGCCGGTTGACGGGCAAAGGACATAATGAACGACGCGAACACGATACCGATACCGGTACCCACGCCACCCAGCGCCGCGATGGCCGCGCCAGCGCCGACATACCGAAGATTGTGGCTAATATCCAGGAGCGTGTGCGTAAGCGCCTTGACGGTCTCGGGATCCATCTTACAACTTCCTCCAGTTAAACTCTGAACAGTTATCGTTGGCAACAGCGGCGTTGGCAACACGAAACATGGTGACGGCAAGTGCGACCAGACATCCGGCGAAAGATCCCCTAAAGGGCGCCGAAGATGCCCGATCACCAAGCTTCAGTAACGGCGAGAGCCACAAACACGTTGCTCAAAACAGATCCGTCGGCGCCCGACCAAAACCACCACGAACACCGCGTTCGCTTAGTCATTCCGCTTTGGCATCAGCAAATGCCCAAGCCGGCGGTGACCTTAGGGGGGGGGCGCGGCGGTGTCAAGGGGGTATCGGCGGGTTCTGAAGTCCGGGAAAGCACTGATTGGTATTCGTCCAGGCTTTTCGTGTTGTTAAAGCGTGGATAGTCCCTTCAGACAGACGCCGGATTTGCCTGTGACGTCGATCAACGACCAACCCGAGTCGCCCTCTTTGGGGCGGATCAACCATCGGAATCGAGGGAGCCGATCAGGGGGGATCGTCTATCCTACGGAAAATAAAGAAGAGTATCGACACCTAAATGGTGACAGGTCCAGGGAGTGGTGGGCCCGTCGCGGTGAAACCGGCTTCGCTCAGGATGGGAAACTTGATCCTTCAAAACCATTTCTAATCCGCGTATCTTGATTTTTAATCTATGTCAAAGTCATGGGGTGCATTATATGACTTGAATTTTAAGATCGATTAGAGAGTATGACTGTTGTTTTTCATAGAAAAAGAAAAATCATTGGGTGCGCTAGGGCCTCTTCGAGCCGACCCGATCCGATGCCATAGGGAGGTTGGTCCCCGATGGTCTCGGATCGATTCGGCCCCAAAGGGTTAGCCGCGAATGCGTGACAGGAACTGATCAACGCCGGTTGAGAGATTCTGGGCCTGGGTTGAAAGGTCGGAGGTCGCGCGGAGGACTGTTTCCGCTTCCCGGTGATTGGCTTCGGCGGACTGGTTGACCCGAACGATGGTGGTTGTCACCTCTCGCGTTCCGACGGAAGCCTGCTGAACATTGCGGGCAATTTCGGCGGTGGCCGAACCCTGCTGTTCGACAGCGGCGGCAATGGACGAAGCGATGGCGTTGATCTGGTCGATGGTCCCAGAGATTCCTTTGATGGCTGTGACGGCTTCGTTGGTTGCGGCCTGGACAGCGCTAATCTGGGCGTCAATTTCCTCCGTCGCTTTGGCGGTTTGTCCGGCGAGATTCTTAACCTCGCCCGCGACCACTGCAAATCCGCGACCGGCTTCGCCCGCTCGTGCGGCCTCAATGGTGGCATTCAGTGCCAACAGATTGGTTTGGCTAGCAATATCGTTGATCAACTTGACCACTTGGCCGATTCGCTTGGCGGCATCCGCTAGGCCCTGGACCTTCTGGTTGGTGCGACCGGCTTCTTCTTGAGCAGAATTGGCGATGCCAGCAGATTGGGCAACCTGTCGGCTGATCTCGGAAATCGACGAGGACAGCTCTTCGGCGGCAGCCGCGACGGTTTGGATATTGACGGTGGCTTCTTCGGCTGCCGAAGCAACCATAGTGGCTTGCCGGCTGGTTTCGTCGGAAGACGACGCCATGCGCCGGGCCGAGCTTTCCAACTGGCCAGCCGCTGACGCCACCGTCTGAACCACGGTGCGGACATCGCGCTCAAAAGAGGTTGCCGTGGCCCCCAGCTCACGCTGAATCAGCGACTGCGTATTAATATCAACATAAACCGACGTGGCTAAGTCCATATCTAGGAACACAGCCTTGTTGATAGCCTGAAGGACTTCACTCAATCGTTCGGGTTTGCGGCGGTAATGGACGGCTGCCAGATCAATCAACCGATTGAGCGTAAAGCAATAGGCACCGAGATACCAACGGGGCTCCAAGCCGATGCGCTGGTGGGTTTCCCCGATGGTCCGAACTTGGGCCATGTAGGCATCATCGAAGGTGCCGGTGAAGACATTCCGCAGCCAATGTTGCTTTTGTTGCGCTCGCGCCCGCGCCGTGCGTTCGGGGCTGCCAAGCAAGCTCGCCGTGGCCGGAGACGCTCGCAAATAAGAATAGAACTCATCAAGAATTTTATCAATCTTAGGGGTAAGAACCTGATTGAATTCTCGTAAAGCCGTCTTGGTTGACTCGTCAATTTTCAGATAAGCAACCCGATCGGCGATGGAAATCGCCTTGGAAACCACAGCCATCGACTTCCCATCCTTTTTGTTGGTAACGATTTGGCAATTAAACAACTAATGATAAATGTTTTTCCGGCTGTCAACCACGCCTGTCGCCCACGCGACAAGGGCGGCCCGAGACCTTGACAGCCCGCCGCCGTCACCTTGGTTATCAGGGTTCCCTGATGCTTTCAACCGTAGCTATTGAAAGGAATATCGTGGTCAGGGGCCGTTGACGTCGAAGAGGAAGTCAAGATCATCGGCGGTCAGGGATCCGGTCCAAGATCCTTCGTCAAGCATGGCGTCGGCCAAGGAACCCTTGCGATCCTGAAGTTCAAGGATACGTTCTTCAACGGTGCCTGAAGAGATGAGCTTGTAAACAAATACCGGCTTGACCTGTCCGATCCGGTGAGCGCGGTCGGTAGCCTGATTTTCGACTGCCGGATTCCACCATGGATCGTAGTGAATCACGGTATCTGCGGCAGTAAGATTGATCCCCCGGCCACCAGCCTTGAGGCTGATCAAGAACAATGGAACTTCGCCGGCTTGGAAACGATTGACGGGGGTTGCCCGATCGGCGGTATCACCTCGCAACTCAACATAGGTAATTCCCGTCGGAACTAACGCTTGCTTGATCAGATCGAGCATAGACGTAAACTGGGAAAATAGCAGGATACGTCGGCCTTCCTCAATCATATTGGGAATCATATTGATCAGCAACTCTAGCTTACCACTGCCGGTAACCCGTCGTGCCGACTCGAGTTTAACCAGTCTAGGGTCGCAACAGGCCTGCCGTAATTTCAGCAGGGCGTCGAGAATCAGAATTTTACTCCGGGCCAAGCCGATTCGGGCAATTTCATCCCGAACTTTTTGGTGCATGGAGAGCCTGATGGTCTCGTAAAGATCCCGCTGATCCGAGGCCAGCTCGACCCGATGAATAATTTCCGTCTTAGGTGGCAAGTCTGTGGCGACCGCCGCCTTAGTCCGCCGTAACACAAAGGGGCGGAGTCTTTTAGCCAATTGATGACGTTTCTCGTCATCTCCACGCTTTTCGATAGGGGTTCGATAGCGCGCTGTGAAGCTTTTATGGTCTCCCAGAACACCCGGCATTAAAAACGCGAATTGTGACCAAACTTCGCCTAAATGATTTTCTATGGGCGTGCCAGACAAGCAAAGGCGGTGGCGAGCCTTGAGTTTGCAGGCTGCGCGGGTTGATTTGGCCAGGGGGTTTTTAATCGCCTGGGCTTCATCCAACACCACCATATGAAAATCGATGGATGCCAGAAACTCAACATCACGCGCAAGGATAGCGTAAGTGGTGACGACCAAGTCGGTTCGCGCCACTTCAGCGCGGCGGCCATGGCGGTCAAGCCCGTGAAACACCAGAACTCGCAAATCTGGCGTAAAACGTCCGGCCTCGGCAACCCAATTCGGCACCAAGCTGGTCGGAACGACAATCAGACATGGCCGTTCTAACCGGCCTTGCTGGCGCTCGACAGCGATATGAGCCAAGGTTTGGGCGGTCTTACCAAGGCCCATATCGTCGGCCAAGATGCCGCCCATGTCATTGGCCCGCAGGAATTGCAGCCAGTCTAGACCGTCGCGTTGGTAAGGGCGAAGCGAAGCGCGGAAACTGGGCGGCGGTTCGATTCGAACCGGGGTGTTGACCGAGCGCAGCCGCCGGCCAAGGTCGCGCAAGCGGTCGCCGCCGTGCCAACGGGTGCCGACGATGGCTTCCAGGTCCACCAGGGTGGGCACGTCTGCGGAGGGCAGGGTCAAATGGCCGTCTTTGCCGAGCCGGCCATTTTGCATCATTTCTTCAAGAGTGGTCAGGAACTTGGCCACCCGTTCGGCTGGTAGCGCCAGGATGCGGCCATCGTCGAGCATGGCTCGGACCTTGCCGTCAGCAGCCAGTGCCGCCGCCATTCCGCCCCGATCAATGATCCCAATCAGAATCGGCAGCAACGGAACCCGTCGCCCTTCAATTTCGATGCCGACATCCAGGGAGAACCAACCGTTGCCGGCCTCCACCACGTCGACATCCCAATCATCATTGATTTCAATGATGCGATAGGGGCAGGTTTCGCCCAATTCCACAGTCCAACCGTGTCGCCGCAACTCTTCGGCGCCGCTGACCACCATCCATTGCCAGTTTTCTTTGGGGTTGCGACCGCGAAAAGCATAGCCGCGACCACCAAGAGCCCGTGTGGTGGTGGTGATGCGGACGGCGGTCAGGCCCATCACGCGCAGGGCCGCCGCTGCGGATTCCTCAAGCCGTCGGTCCCGCCGAACGAATATGGGGCCGCTGTCCCCTTCGATACGGACGATTTGTCCGGTATCATCTTCGCGGACCAGTTTTCCGCCGTAGTCGAAATACAAGATCAGAGTGTCGGTTCCGTCGACCGACGCCACATCGCCGGTTGCAGCCTTCAGCACCGGAATCGGCTGCCGCTCGACCACGGTCGGCGTGCCGTCGCACCGGCTGCGGGGCCGGATCGGCGGCGGGGCTGGAACAAAACTTTGAGCCGTGACTTCGTCGATGATGGCTTGGCCGATATGGCCGGTGGCTTCGCTGACGTACCAAGCAGGGTCGGAACCGATAATGCGGGTTTTAGCCGGACGATTCAGGAACTTACGGGCGTCGGTGCGGGGGTTGGTTTCCAACAGGAAGCGCCGGGAGGGGCCGCGCACCAGTCCGGGGCCGTTCAATCCCCAACGAGAGCGCCCGGTTTCCAACAACGCCGTAATCAGCTCTTCCACGGCTTCGTCGTCGTTGAGGGGAACCACCACCAGAGGAAGACTGGTGAGCCCCAGCAACCGACACACCGCCCGGTCGGGATCGCCGGTCGGGCCGATAGGAGCTGCGACAGCCGCGCGCTTGGGCGAGCTGCCCTCGATCCGGCGGCTGTTCCGGTCGGTCACTTCGGTGGCCACCGTCACATAGAATGTGTCGTTTCGTTCGGAAGTTTCGAGGCCGTAAATGATTCGGCGCTGTTCCGTCGGAGCGTCCACCGGCGGCGCCAACCGATCCATGAAGGAGCTTTGGTTCGGTCGTCGCAACGCTGGATAACGTTCGAGTAACGCTACCGCCGCCGCCGCCCCGTGAACGCAGGCGGAGATGCGGCAGGAGCAGGTAACGTTCAGCAGCGAAGAGTCCTTTTTCTCCACAACCTCTAACGTAACGCCGCGCCGCAAAGTTCCATCGGTAACTACCACCTGCATGTGTGGCGTGCGGAGTGCGTTTTCAGTCGAGACGGCGCCTTTGGCGGCCAGTGCCCGCCCCGCCGCCAACCGGACCGGATCGAAGGTTCGCACGATATCGTCCTCGGCAAACCTGGCTCGTTCCGAGCGCCGTGACGCCGTCGTGCGCTTCCCGACCTGCGATCCTGCGGTCGTGTTGTGCCCGATGGCCATTGTAATCGGTCCTCCGCTATCACCTTGATTCCCCGGCCTCGAATGGCAGTGTGACATCTTCGAGACCAACTCAGCGCGTAACTAGCACAAGATATAGCCGACGTCACTCCTAACCACACAACCTCCTGATCAGTGGATTGTTTCGGTACGGAGGCGCCAGAGCCAAAGGCAAAAGCAATCCCGGTAAAATGTAAAGGAATTCTTGAAAAAACAATCAGTTATTGGTTTGTTGATCCGGGGCTTGGCGTATTTTGGCAACAAGACCAAGCGGGATGGGGTTTGCAGCGGCTTTGGGGTGGGGGTAACCACATGATTGTTTTGGGCATTGAATCAAGTTGCGATGAAACAAGCGCCGCAATAGTTAGTGAAAATAAAAAGATTCTGTCAAATGTTATTCTCTCTCAGATTGCTGACCACGCGCCCTATGGCGGTGTGGTCCCGGAGATTGCAGCCCGTGCCCATTTGGACCATTTGGATCGCCTGATATCCGAAGCTCTGGCGTGCGCGCAAGTCAACTTCAGCGGGCTATCAGGTGTGGCGGCAACCGGCGGGCCGGGATTGATTGGTGGTGTCATTGTCGGTGTGATGACCGCTAAGGCGATTGCTTTGGCGCGCGGCTTGCCGTTTTTGGCCATCAATCACCTGGAAGGGCACGCTTTGAGCGTTCGGCTCACCAGTGACATTGAATGGCCTTATCTATTGCTTCTGGTTTCTGGCGGCCATTGTCAATTGCTGTTGGTGGAACGGGTTGGACAGTATCGTCGACTCGGAACCACTATCGACGACGCTGCGGGGGAGGCTTTTGACAAGGCGGCCAAGCTGTTGGGGCTGGGTTATCCGGGCGGGCCGGCGCTGGAACGGGCGGCGCGGGCGGCGGTGGCGCCGGAGCGTTTCGCGTTGCCGAGACCGATGGTCGGCAGGCCCGGCTGTGATTTTTCTTTTTCTGGGTTGAAGACGGCTCTTGGCCGGTGTGCCGCTGGATGCCCGCAACCGCTTTCGGCGATCGATGCCGCTGATCTGGCTGCCGGGTTCCAGGAAGCGGTGGCTGACGCCCTGGTGGATCGCACCGGACGAGCCTTGGCGTTGGCCCGCATCGCCGCGCCCCAATGCCGGACGTTGGTGGTGGCCGGAGGCGTTGCCGCCAACCAGTGTATCCGGACCCGGCTTGAAGCTCTGGCGCAGCGGGCCGGCTGGCGGTTCGAGGCCCCGCCTTTGGCGCTCTGCACCGACAACGCGGCCATGATCGCCTGGGCCGGCATCGAACGGCTGCGGTTGGGTGAACAGGATCGGTTAGATTTTGCGCCCCGTCCACGTTGGCCGCTGGATCCCACAGCCCCCCGCGCTCCAGGAGCGGGGGTTAAGGCCTGATCATCCTCTCCCATGGGCGCCAGGATAGGGCTTCTTTGTGGGCTCTGCCCACACCTGCAAAGGGCCCGTCGGCTTTTTGAACCTGTCGCGTCTTGTGCGTGAGGTTAAGAGGCCGATCCGTGGCCATCATCAAGGGTAACATCAAACGGCTGATAGCCGTTGGGCATCCGGGTCTTAAGAAAGCCGGCCAGTTTTACATCGGCCCGCATCACATGACCGCCGACCAGGGCGTTGGCGAATTCGACGACGTTGGTGATATTGGCCTTATTGCGACCAAGATTTTGGTCGATTTCCATCAGGCGGCCAATCAGCTTCTCGTGCTCTCGCAAATGAGCATCGAACTCTGGATAGCTGAACGCCTTCATCAACTCTTCTTCATGTGCAAAATGGAAAGTTGCATAACCAGCAAGGTCTTCAACCGCCCGCTTGGCCAGCATGAGCGGTTGATCTGTCCGTAGGGCTGCGACCAAATCATTGTAGATGCTGAACAAGAGCATATGCTCGTTGTCGATCAGCTTAACGCCGACGCTCAGGGCATCGGTCCACTGCACGGGCTTAAGGTGATCCATGGTCATTCCAAGTCTCGATCGCGGACCGACCGGGGGCACAGCCCGGAGGATCAGGCGGCGCGGGTCCATTTCCCTTGAAACAGGGTGCATGGCGGTGCGGGAATGTCAAATATTTTGCGGTGCCAAGGCGTGGGCCCGCCCGGCGTCTGGGGCAGGCTTGATGTATCGACATCAAGGCTTGATGGTACGACTCCCTTGATTCTGCTATCATCGTAGCGACTTTTTTCCCAAGCCCGGACGGGACAGCTCATGGAGCATCACCTTCCCCCAATCCCCCAGCTTCCCGCCTCGCCCCTTCATCCGGTCGAGCATCGGCATCGTCCGAGCCAAAGAGGGTGGATCGGCGGAGTCGTTTTCACGGCATTTCTTCTCAGCATTATTGCGCTGTCGATCAAAGCGGTGGCCGGGACGCTGGCTTTTGTGCTGTTGGGTTCAGTGATTTTTGTGGTGGCGGTGTTCCATCGGGTTTTTCCGGGCAGCCGATTCTTCACTTTATCCTTGGTTAATTTTATCGGTATCTATGCCTGTATTTTCACGGTGATCGTGGAAAGCAATTTCGAGATGGTCAGCCAGCGCGAGCGGGCTTTGGGATTTATTCTGCCGTTGCTAGCTTTTCTCGGTGGGGCCTGCATTCGCGCCCGCAGTGTGCGGCATATTGTCGTGTCGCGTCGCCTGCGCCATGATTCCCATTTCGGCGAGATGTTCCTGTGGCTGATGCCTATGGCCGGGATGGTGGCATTAACTTTTGCCTTGCCTGGTGGTGGTCTGGGGGGGCCTTTGCCGCAGATCCCGTTCGTTGCCTATATGATGGTTGTGGCGCTGATTGTCTTCTTTGTCAGTCGCGACATTGCGATTTTTTTGCTGGATGTCGGTCTGTTGTTTGAAGGATTTTTCCAGCAGGCAGCGCGGTTGGTCATGCCGGCCTTTGCCTTTTTGACCTTTTATTCACTGTTGGTGATCATCTTCGCGGCGCTTTATTCAATCATCGAGCGGTTATCGCCTGGCCCCGATTTTCTTGCGAGCGGTGTCGGGCGGCCCCTGAGCTTTGCCGAATGCCTGTATTTCTCGGTGGTGACACTCAGCACGGTTGGTTATGGCGATATTCAACCCGTCAGTGGGTTGGCGCGCTTTGTCACGGCGGTTGAGATCATTATGGGGGTGTTGCTGCTGCTGTTCGGCTTCAGCGCCATTATCCGCCACACCCCCGCCAATACCCGACCGCCGCCGGATGATTCAGGGTTTTAGGGACCGCGTAACGGGCCGATGGGGGTGACATTCCATTTTGCGATGAAGGACTCCAGATCACCGGGAGTCCGATCATCCCGCAAGCTTGGCCCCTGGTATCCTCCCGGATTATGATCGAATAAAGCACCGATCACTGCGAATGCTGCGATGCCCTGGGTTTTGCATTGCATGCCAAAGTCGAACATCTCGTAGAAGAATTTATAGCGTCCGTCAAAATTAACCCGCTTTGTCGCTTCCCGCCGCATCACCAGGGACGCCAAGGGGATATCGCAGCAGACCGCCTGCATGCGGGACGCCAGAGCCTCGTCGGGACGGATAAAGCGTTTGAAGGCGGTAATGCCTTGATCAGAGACGCCGAATTCGATGAACTGGCCCAGTTCGCTTGGGTGACCGTCGTGAAGCCAATGGCCGCTGGCGATTTGGACGCCGGGGTGACTGGTGATGAAGTTGACCAGGGCCGCGATGGCGCCAGGGCGGGCGACCAGATCGTCATCCAGAAAAAGAATCAGCTCGTGATCGGTTTCGCGGGTGATCAGAGCGCGGGCGGCGGCGGGGCCAATGATGGGGGCGATGCGAATCACACGGGCGTTGAAGTCTTCGAATCGTTGGGGGGGCAGGCCGAGTGTGCCGCTGTCGACCACCAGGATCTCGGCGTTACCGTCATAGGTGCGACGCACCGACTCCAGGCAGGACAAGAGCTTATCCGGTCGATTGCAGGTCGGAATGCCGATCACCAAACGCTCGCTCATTGTTTCCCCCGTCTCTCTCCAGTTCTTCGGCCCGATCATACCAAGGGCTTGGCTTCGGGATCAGGCGTTCTCTGACCATGGTGGATTGTCGCCTGTAAATTGACAGGGGTCGGTTCGGATGGGGGGCGCTTTCCTTCGCATCCGCCCTCGACAGACCCCCCCGATTTACGCCATCCTCCCCCCATGATCGACGAATCCTCCCCCCCTCCGCCTCCGGCCTCTGCCCCATCATCGCCCGAAGCCTTGTATCTGGTGGATGGCTCCGGTTTCATTTTCCGGGCCTTTCATGGCTTGCCGCCTTTGACGCGGGCCGACGGTACGCCGGTCAATGCGGTGTTGGGGTTCACCAACATGCTGATGCGGCTGTTGGCCGAGGCCAAGGCCGAAGCGGTGGCGGTGATCTTTGATGCCCACCGGGTCAATTTCCGTAACGAAATTTATCCGGCCTATAAAGCCAACCGTGACGCGCCACCGCCCGAGCTGGTTCCGCAATTTGCGTTGGTCCGGGAGGCGACTCGGGCATTCAATGTTCCAGCCATCGAGTTGGACGGCTTCGAGGCCGACGACCTGATCGCGGCCTATGCTCGGCTGGCCCGCGAAGCCGGGCGGGACGTGACCATCGTGTCGTCGGATAAGGATCTGATGCAATTGGTCGGTCCCGGAGTGCGGATGCTGGATCCGCTCAAATACCGAACCATCGGCCCCGCCGAAGTGGTGGAGAAATTTGGAGTGCCACCGGCTCAAGTGGTGGATGTCCAGGCACTGGCGGGTGACAGCACCGACAATGTGCCGGGGGTTCCTGGGATTGGCATCAAGACGGCGGCCCAGTTGATTCGCGAGTATGGCGACCTTGAAAGTCTGCTGGCGCGGGCCGGTGAGATCAAACAGCCAAAGCGGCGGGATTCTTTGATCACCTTCGCCGATCAGGCCCGATTGTCACGACGGCTGGTCCAGTTGGCCGCCGATGCTCCGGTGCCGGTGCCGCTGGATCAGTTGCGGGCCCAGCGTCCCGACCCGGAAATCCTGTTTCCTTTTTTGCGGGAACAGGGCTTCCAAAGTGTGGTGTCCCGAATCGAGTTGGAATTCCTGCGCGGCCATGGCCGGGGGCATGGGGACGGCGTGGTGGTGCCGGGGGCGCCTGTCGCTCATCCCGTGGCGGTTCCGGTGAGGGCCGAGCCCCAAACCCCAGCCCATCCGGTTCCAGCGGCACCCGCATCGGTGCATTACCAGTTGGTCCAGGATTTGGCGGTGCTGGAAGGTTGGATTGCGCGGGCGCGCGAGGCGGGCGTGGTGGCGGTCGATACCGAGACCACCTCGTTGACGCCCTGTACCACTACGTTGGTCGGGGTTTCGCTGGCGGTGGCGCCGGGTGAAGCCTGTTATATTCCACTCGGCCACCAAGCCCCCGAGGGACACACCGACGGCTTTGATTTCGGGGTCAGCCGACCCGTGCAAATCGAACGGGACGCAGCGTTAGCGGCCTTGAAGCCGTTGCTGGAAGATCCGGGCGTGCTGAAGGTCGGTCAAAATCTGAAGTTCGATCTCCAAGTTTTGGGTCAATTCGGCGTGGCCGTGACACCCTGGGATGACACCATGCTGATCAGCTATGTGCTGGGGGGCGGTGCTCATGGTCATGGTATGGATGAGTTGGCAGAGCGGTATCTGGGCCATACCACGATTACATTTGCCGAAGTGGTCGGAACGGGTAAAGCCCGGATCACTTTTGATCGGGTTCCGTTGGAACGGGCTTGCCAGTATGCCGCCGAAGACGCGGATATTACGCTCCGTCTTCATCGGGTGTTGAAGCCGCGATTGGTCGAAGAGCGGCTGGTCACGGTGTATGAGACGTTGGAACGGCCTCTGGTGCCGGTGGTGGCGGGGATGGAGCAGGCCGGGGTCTGTGTGGACCGGGCGGTTCTCTCGGCCCTGTCGCGCGACTTTGCGGGCCGCCTCTTTGCATTGGAAGGCGAGATTCACCGTTTGGCCGGTCGCGCCTTCAATGTCGGTTCGCCCAAGCAACTGGCCGAGGTGCTGTACGACGAAATGGGGCTGGCCGGTGGGCGCAAGGGCAAGTCCGGGACTCGGTCCACCGACAGCGCCACTTTGGAACCGTTGGCCGAACAGGGGCACGAAATCGCCCAGCGAGTGCTGGATTGGCGCCAACTGGCTAAGTTGAAAAGCACCTATACCGATGCTCTGCAAGATCAAATCGATCCTCGTACTAGGCGGGTTCACACCTCTTTTGCCATGTCCGCCACCAGCACGGGTCGCCTATCGTCAACCGATCCTAATCTTCAGAACATTCCGATTCGTACCGAAGAAGGCCGCAAAATTCGTACCGCCTTTGTGGCGGCCCCCGGTAAAAGCCTGCTGTCGGTGGATTATTCTCAGATTGAATTGCGTTTGGTTGCCGAAATCGCCGGGATCGAAGCCTTGAAACAGGCTTTCCGCGAGGGTCAAGACATTCATGCCTTGACCGCATCACAAGTCTTTAGAGTGCCTTTGGCGCAAATGACGCCGGATTTACGGCGCAAGGCCAAGGCCATCAACTTTGGTATTATTTACGGTATCAGTGGTTTTGGCTTGGGCAAGCAACTCGGCATTGGAACCGGAGACGCTACAGTCTTCATCAAGGATTATCTCGACCGCTTTCACGAGCTGCGCGACTGGATGGAAGCAACCAAGGACTTTTGCCGGGCTAATGGGTTCGTCCGCACGCTGTTCGGTCGCAAGTGCCATGTTCAGGGCATCCAGGACAAAAGCCCAGCCCGCCGCAGTTTTGCCGAGCGTCAGGCCATCAACGCGCCCATCCAGGGTACCGCCGCCGATATTATGAAGCGCGCCATGATCCGGCTGCCAGCGGCGCTGGCGGAAAAGGGATTGCAAGCCCTTTTACTGCTTCAGGTCCATGACGAACTGCTGCTCGAAGTGCCTGAGGCCGAGATCGACGTCACCGCGTCGGTGGTTCGCAGCGTGATGGAAGGGGCGGCCCAGTTGGGGGTGCCGTTGGTGGCCGAAGCGGGGGTTGGTAAAAGTTGGGCGGAGGCTCACTGACGGGCTTTCGCTTTGCACCCGCAAGGAAGCACAGCCCCCTTGCCCTCAAGATGCGCTGGGGCCTCCAAACGTCACGAGTTCAAAGGACGTCACGAGTTCAAAGGGCCGGCTGCACGTCACAGCCCAAGACCGGCGATGCCATGGTCATGACTCGCCGGTCTTATGGTTCAAGCCTGCCAATCCTACTCGACAACCTCACTGAACTTGCCATCATGCCATTGATAAAAGACATAGGCCGGGCTGGTGACATCGCCTTTGGCGTCAAAGCCGAGCGTGCCCATGACGGTTTCGAATGAGCCGCTGTGCAGTTCTTTGATCACCTGATCGAGATCGGTTCTGCCCGCCCGCTTGACCGCTTCGGCATAGACCTGCACAGCGGCGTAGCTGTAGAGAGTGTAGCCTTCGGGTTCATAGCCGGCCTTGCGGAATTCCTCGGTGACGGCTCTGGCTTCTGGCTTGTTGCGCGGATCGGGGCCGAAGGTCATCATGGTACCCTCACCGGCAGCTCCGGTAATAGCCCAGTATTCGTTGGTTAGGAGCGCGTCGCCTGCGATGACTCTGGCATTTAAACCTTGTTCCCGCATCTGGCGTGTGAGTAATCCGGCTTCGGTGTAGTATCCACCGACATAAACCGCTTCAATTTGTCCTTGCTTAAGCTTGCTAACCAACGCCGAGAAGTCCTTCTCACCGGCATTATAGGACTCGTTGATAGCTTCGGTCACGCCGGCTTGATTGAGCGTCCGCTTGGTATCATCGGCCAGTCCTTTTCCATAAGCGGACTTGTCGTTCAGAATAGCGATGCGACCATTGGGATAATGATGAGCAAGATAGGTTCCCGCCACTGTTCCTTGCTGATCATCCCGACCACAGACCCGAAAGACGTTTTTGAACCCTTGCTCGGTTAATTTTGGATTGGTTGACCCCGGCGAGATTTGTAAAATGCCCTCTTCGTTATAAACTGCCGAAGCTGGGATCGAGGAGCCGGAGCAGAAATGGCCGGCGACAAAACCGACTCCAGCGCGGGCCAACTGGTTGGCGACTGCCACGGCCTGCTTGGGATCACAGGCGTCATCGCCGAGTTGCAGTTCCAGCTTTTTACCCAGCACACCGCCCGCCGCATTGATATCGATGACGGCTTGTTCGGCGCCGTGACGCATCTGCTCGCCGAAAGAGGCCGTGGACCCGGTGATTGGGCCAGCCATGGCAATTTTGATGCTGTCATCGGCCCGAACGGGGGTTCCACCGACGGCGACGAGAGCGGCGGCGGCGAGAAGAGTCCATCTCAGTGTCATGTGGGGCGTTCCTTCGGCTGTTGGCGAAAGAGCGTGGCCCCGTTGGTGGCAAACCAACGATCTCTTCGATACCGCAGGGGCCGCACTGCCTGATGATAAGCGATTTCTGATGTTCAGCGCCACGGCGCATCAATATCAGGGAGCAACAGCGGTCGCAGAGGCTCGAGTCGCAGGGGCCGCCGAACCGCCGAACAGGGCCCGGCCCGCGCCGACCACCGCCCGATAGGCAGTCCCACTCACCCGACCGCCGAAATACAAGTCGACGGCCAGAGCCAGTGCCGTAATCTCGATTACATTGAGGGCCGATGGCGTCCAGGGGGTGGGGTCAACCGAAGGGTTGTCCCAATTCCAGGACGGAAGCGCCGGTTCAATCTGAGCATGGCCTGGTACCGACGTCAGAAGAACCGCAAAAAGCGCGATGATAGTCAAAATCCGGCATTTCATGTCAAATTTCCCATTGAAAGGCCAAAGGGTTGGGGGATTACTTCTTAGCAGTTGAGTCCGGCTTCGGAGCTTCGTTCTGCTTAACGTTTTCAGCAAGATCTTTGAAGCTTTGGTCTTCACGGGTCAGAATGTCATTCAGGGTGTTTTGGAAGGACTTATTCTTGGGATCAATATAAATCGCCCGTCGCATCGCTTCGACCGCGTCATCAATCCGTCCCCGTGCCTGCAACACCAGCGCCCAATCGCGGTAGCTGTCGGCATCCAACGGATTAACCTTCAGGGCTTCAGCATAGGCATTCATGGCTTTGATCGGCTCGCCTTCGAGCTGGTAGACGGCGCCTTGGATTTGATAAATATCCGAATCGGTCGGGTTGAGAGACTTGGCAACGTCCAATTGATGCTCGGCGTCTTTTAACTTGCCAAGTTTGATAAAGGTTTGCGCCCAGTGAACGTGTGGGCGGTGCAGGTTGGGATTCACCGCCAGAGCTTGCTGATAATTCAGGATGGCTTGCTCATAGTGGCCTTCCGCCTGAAACACTTGACCTAGTAAGTCATAATACCAGGAAACATCATTCTTATTGGCTTTGATTAGTCCATCCCGAATTGTGCGGCGCGTATTGGTGAAGTCTCCTCCTTTTTTCTCAGTTTGAAACCAATAATCGGCGACAACGAAGGGGTCTACTTGTTCTAAAAGAGCCAGAACACCGTCTTTCATTAAGGTTTCAATATTATCATTTTCAGGAATCGAGCACTTGACCTTATAAACTGCACCATTGCTAGCGTAGGCGGTCAGATATAGATAAATACTTTTGCCATTTTCAACCACGCTGCCGCCTACTTGCAGCGGAATCATGCCCAAAGTGGTCTGAATGGCTTTGATCGGTTTGCCAATTTGTAAAGAATCGGCCATGACTTCAACCGCTTTATCGCGAACTTTATCTTCACTGGTATATTTTAGGCCGCGCTTGGTCTTGACAACGGATTCAACCGCCATCAATTGCGACTGAAGCATGACGCTTAACGTCTTGGAATTGTAACCATTATACTCGACCCACTGGGAGGCCGAAATTGAACCGATCGAGATGGCTTCTGGATCGGCAGTGTACATGGCGTATCCGAAAACACCAAAAAACGCCAGTATGGGTGTTAATATAAAGCTTCCCATTGTATAAAGGCTCCTTCAGGACTTAAACAAAAGCCGCCCTAGATGTTGGCCGTGATGGCCGCGTCCAACTTGCCCATGATTTATGCACGAGCGTCATGAGTCTGTAATGGTCAGGATTGTGGAGCGGCTGACACAAACCTTGAAAGGGTTTCTGCCTGCACTGTACAGGACATCTAAAAGTGGTCAAGGTGTTTTGTTGGCGGCTGGCAGGTTTTGAAGCTGCCCACCAGCCTACGAAGCCGATGTGATCTCATATCATCGCGCTTTAATGGTGACACATTAAAGCTACCCTCAGACGCCGAGCGGCCTTGATGTATCAATCAATAGGCTTGCCGGTATCGGGCCGCGACGGCGGCCCCGCGTCCTCGTGGACGCGCAGCCAAGGGCGCGGATGCGCCCGCCCGGCGTCTGAGGGCAGCCTTGATAAGTCAACATCAAGGCTCGATGGTATAAGGGGTTTCTCGGCCAAAACGAAGAAAGCGAACCGTGGTATACCGATAGCGCCGCTCATCGAGCGGCTCAAACAGGTTCGGCCGGGTAAAAGGGTCGCGATTCTCGGCTTCCACGACGACAATCGCCCCCGGAGCAAACCAATGATGGGCGGCCAGCGCGGTCAAAGCGGGTTCCAGCAGAGTTTCCCCGTAAGGGGGGTCCAGGAAAGCCAGGGTGAACGGAACCCGGCCCGGCGGTGGCTTGGTGGCGTCGGCGCGCAAGATCGTGACGCGACTGTCCTCGTCGAGCGCGGCTGCATTTTGGCGGACGCAGTCCAGGGCGGCTTGATTGCGATCGAGGAACAGACAAGACGCCGCTCCTCGTGACAGCGCTTCGAACCCCAAGGCCCCCGAGCCACAGAAGGCATCCAACACGCGAGCCTCAAGCAGGGGTGACCTGTCGTCGGGGCTCCATCGGGCATGGGCCAGAATGTTAAACACCGCTTCTCGGGTGCGTTCCGAGGTGGGGCGGACGGAAAGGCCGGGCGGCGCTTGCAGCGTCCGCCCGCGATGGCTACCGGCGACGACGCGCATGGCTGGGGACCGGGGTAGGGGGAGACGGCGGAGGGATGACCGGGGAAACGGCAGGAGTCACCGTCGGCGCCGGCCCCCCGAAGAATAAGGTCAATTGATCCTTCAGCACGCGGCGGGGAATTTCCTCGACGGCGCCTTCGGGCAGCTTGCCCAGTTGGAATGGGCCGTAGGCGACGCGGATCAAGCGGTTGACGGTCAGGGACAGGGACTCCATGACCTTGCGAATTTCGCGGTTTTTTCCTTCCCGGAGCGTGACCGTTAGCCAAGCATTGCTTCCCTGCTCACGGTCAAGGATGGCTTCGATGGGGCCGTAGCGGACGCCGTCAATGGTCGGCCCTCGGCCTAAAGCCAGCAGGCGCGCGGGTTCAACCGTGCCGTGGACTCGGACCCGGTAGCGTCGGGCCCAGCCGGTGGATGGCAACTCCAGATAGCGCGCGACCTCGCCATCATTGGTCAGTAGCAACAAACCTTCGGTGGTCAAATCCAACCGGCCCACCGAGATCACTCTGGGTAACTCGGGCGGCAACCGATCGAACACTGTTGCCCGGCCTTTTTCATCCCGAGCCGTGGTGACCAAGCCAGCGGGCTTGTGATAGCGCCATAGTCGCGGCGGTTCCGGCTCGGCCAAAGGCTTACCGTCCACCAGGATTCGGTCGTTCGGCCCGACCACCACCGCCGGGCTGATCAGGACTCGGCCATTGACGGCAACCCGGCCTTCGGTGATCCAGCGTTCTGCGTCGCGACGAGAACACACCCCCGCGCGACCAAGGCGTTTGGCAATCCGTTCGCCGGTGCTGGGAGCCTCAGCCGATTTGGCTTTGCTATTGGCGTTGGTTTTGATGGGGGCGGGGGTGGTTTCGTCGCTCACGGGGCGGGCTCCTGGGGTTGAGCCGGTCACGCCTTGACGCGGACGCCGACCTTGAGCACCACCTGATACTGGTGCACCTTGCCATCGCGCACGGCGCCTCGGGTTTCCAGCACCTCGAACCAGTCGACGGCTTCTCCGGTGGCAACGGCGGCAACGCCCCGAGCAATGGCATCTTCGATGCTGACGGCGGACGTGCCTACGATTTCAAGTTTCCGAAAGACGGGATCGCTCATGGTCGGGAGACTCCTACAGAAGGACAACAAGGCTGGGAACACGGGCTGATAGGCTGCCTTGGGGCTTTACGCAATGACTTTCGGATCAGCCAGGCCCTTGAAGGCGAAAATCGACCCTTTCAGGGAGGCTGGGATCGATTGTTGGCCCCGGTGTTTGTTCAGTTTGCTATCCAAACAGATTGCAACTCATCATCGTCATGGAAATGAGCAAGCCGAAGCGAATGGCAAGAGCCCGGCGTCTGAGGGCAGCCTTGATGAGTCACCATCAAGGCTCGATGGTATGAGACAGCGGCGGTCGCGGGCGCGCCACGGTTTTTTTTAATGTCGCAGTCGGTCCCAGGCGGCGGTTTCCGGATCGGCAGGTTCGTCATGGTTTTTCAGGATATTGGAATCGCTTTTAAAGACCTTGAATTCATCCGGGATCGCGTAGTTGTGGGCACGGCTGAACGCGATCACGAAATGAATTTCCTGATTGGCTTGGGCGCTGGTTTCAGCAGCGGCCAGACCGTAACCGGCTTGTCGGGCGACTTCTTCGGCGATGACCTGTTTGGTGGCTAGCTCAACCAGTTTATTCCGCAGGCATTGGCGTTCGGCGGCGACGACGAGGGCTTGTCCTGTTTGTTCCGCCGAAGCCCCGAGACTCACTTTGTCGTGGGATGGCGATAGGCTGTCGCCAAGGCAGCGGCGAATCCAATCGACCAGAGCAATTTCCTCGTAGCTGTCGCCGTCCCGACTGTGCAGAGCGGTATGAGCGGCAATCGCGGCGGAAATTTTCGCGGCCAGCAAAGCCTCGGTAGATCGGGCCTGATAGCGCGACATTTCCACCCAAACGATGCCAGTAATTACGGTGATACCGAGAAACACAGAAAGATACAGAATCCGCCGCCAGTGTCGGGTGGCTTCGGCTTTCACGGCCTCGTTTTGTGCGGCGACGGCGTCCTCGTCGTCCTCGTCTGGAATCCTGGAGTGGGGCGGAATCGCGGCGTGAGATGGCGGCTTTTTGACCGAGGTTTCGTGTTCAGAGTCATTCCGGGAGTGACCCGTCGGGGAGGGGGATGGCGCGGTGTGGTGGTCCTTGTGGACAGTGTGAGCCGCGTGAACATCATGAGCGTCATGAGCATGAGCGTCATGAGCACTCGAGCGTCGCTGGTCCAAGGAACCGCCATCACTCCTCTGCTCACCCGTCCGATGGACGGGCGACGGATGCTTTGTGGATGGAGATGATCCGGTCTGAGTCTCTTTCATAAGCGTGCGACCCGATCATTTCGAACGCGTAGGGCCTTCTCGTGGGCTCTCCCCGCACCCGCAGAGGTGCCAGCCGGCCCTTTGAACCCTTGAGGTCAAGGAGGTGATGAGACCAGCGAGCCATAACAATGACACCATCGAGCCTTGATGGTGACTCATCAAGGCTGCCCTCAGACGCCGGGCGGGCGCATCCGCGCCCTTGGCTTCGCGCGCATGGGCGCGCGGGGCCGCCGTCGCGGCCCGATACCGGCGATGTGTCAGTATCAGGGCTCGCCGGTATGACACACCATAACAATGACACATCCCCGGTCTCCGGGCTCCGACCACAGCTTCGTGCACACAAGCGCGCGAAGCTGTGGTCTATAACTCCTTGCGGGTGTAGGGCCGAGTCCTACGGAAGGTCCGCAATCAGCCCTCAGTGGATCTGAAGATGAGCCAAGATCGCCAGCATCAACAACGCCACGATATTGGTGATTTTGATCATCGGATTGATTGCCGGGCCGGCGGTGTCCTTGCAAGGATCGCCAACGGTATCGCCGGTTACCGCCGCTTTATGGGCTTCGGACCCTTTGCCGCCATGGGCGCCCTCTTCGATCAGCTTCTTGGCATTATCCCAAGCACCACCGCCTGACGTCATCGACAGGGCCACGAACAGGCCGGTAACGATCACCCCCAGCAACATGGCGCCAACCGAGGTAAAGGCTGCGACGGATGACCCGGTGCTCAATCGGATGACAGCGAACAATACCAGCGGCGCAAAGACCGGCAGCATCGACGGCAGAATCATTTCTCGAATGGCTGCTTTGGTCAACAGGTCTACCGCATGGCCATATTCCGGCTTGCCAGTGCCTTCCATCAGGCCGGGAATCTCTCGGAATTGGCGGCGGACTTCGACCACCACCGAACCCGCAGCCCGACCGACCGCCGTCATCCCCATGGACCCGAACAGATAGGGCAACATCCCCCCCAAAAAGAGGCCGATCACCACATACGGGTCATTCAGCTCGAACTTCACATCCAGGTGTGGAAAATAATATTTCAAGTCCTGGATATAGGCCGCAAACAGCACCAGGGCGGCCAGTCCGGCGGAAGCGATGGCGTAGCCCTTGGTGACGGCCTTGGTGGTGTTTCCAACGGCATCCAAGGCGTCAGTCCGAACGCGAACCTCTTCGGGGAGTCCGGCCATTTGGGCAATGCCACCGGCATTGTCGGTCACCGGGCCAAAGGCATCAAGGGCGATCACAATGCCGGCCAACGCCAGCATGGTGGTCGCGGCAATGCCGACGCCAAAGACACCCGCGACGTTATAAGCCAGAACGATGGCGATGCTGATCACAATCACCGGCAGAGCCGTGGCTTCCATGGAAACGGCCAGCCCCCGGATGATGTTGGTGGCATGGCCTGTTTCGCAGGCTTTGGCAACGCTTCTGACCGGGCGATAGGGGGTTCCAGTGTAGTATTCCGTGATCCAGCATAACAGGCCGACAACGACCAAACCGATCACCGCGCATTGAAAGAGCGACCAGCCATTGACTTTCAGGCCGGCGCCCGTCGCGGTGAGGACATTGACCGTGAAGTCAGTGGTGAGTCCGACCAGCGCCAGCGTCGCAAAAAAGATCAAGATCAGACAGATCAGGCCACTGTAGATCAAACCTCGATAGAGAGCGCCCATGATATTCTGGGAGGATCCCAGTTTGACGAAGAAGGTTCCGGCGACGGATCCGATGATGCAGACACCGCCGACCAGAAGCGGATAAAACATCAGGGTGCGCTGGTCTGCGCCCGTAAACAATATGGCGGCTAACAACATACCGCCGACGATCGTCACGACATAGGTTTCGAACAAATCGGCGGCCATACCGGCACAATCGCCGACATTATCGCCGACATTATCGGCGATTACAGCGGGGTTGCGAGGATCATCCTCGGGAATACCGGCTTCGACCTTACCAACCAGATCCGCGCCAACATCCGCACCCTTGGTGAAAATCCCGCCGCCGAGACGGGCAAAGATCGAGATCAGGGATCCGCCAAAGCTCAGGGCCACCAGACCTTCCATGATGCCGCGCCGCGCGGTCTCTGTATCCGCCGCCGGGCCGGCCATGGCGATCAGGGCCCAATAATAGCCGGTGACGCCCAGCAAACCGAGGCCGACCACCAGTAGGCCGGTGATGGCACCGGATTTAAAGGCAAGGTCTAAACCGTCAGCCAGCCCGCGCGTACAGGCATCGGCAACCCGGACATTGGCGCGCACCGAGACATTCATCCCGATATATCCAGCGGCTCCAGACAGAAGCGCGCCGATCAAGAAGCCAAGGCCCGTCTGAAAACCCAGCGTCAGCGACAACAGCACGGCGATCACCACACCAACCAAGGCGATGGTGGTATATTGCCGGTTCAGATAGGCTTGAGCGCCTTCCTGGATCGCATTGGCGATTTCCTGCATGCGTGCGGTGCCGGCAGAGGCCGCTAACACCTGTTTCCCCGCATAGACACCATAAGTCAGCGCCAGCAGGCCGCAGAGGATGACAAAGACAAATGCAGGAGTCATGGAGCCCCCCATTTTTTAGGACTTTTTGGGCTTCCCCTTCTGCTCGGGTCCATCGCCGAAGCACGCCAAAGGACGATGGATCTGGCCGGGTGTTGTCACGGAAGCATGCCGGAATCATCCCGGCAATGCAATAGTCAAGGGGGTTTTCCCTCAGGAACGCCTTGAAATCACCGGCATTCGCGTTAAAAACGGCGTTGGAGCACGGTCTGCACCAGAACTTCCTTGACCACATCGTTCCCAAGCAACCGATCACAGGCCGCTTGCAGGCGTTTTTTAACCCCGCCAACATTGACCAAGCTGCCGTTAATCATTTCCCCTTCATCGATCGAGGCGTAAAGCGTGGTCAGGAAGGTATCCATCACGCGTGGCATTCGATCGTTAACTTGGCTCTCGGCACTTTGATTGCTGACCAGCAAGACGATCACAAAGGTGATCAACTGTTCTGGCCGTTCGGCGCCAATGGCGGGCACCGTGAACGGCGCCAGCCGGACATAAATCGGCGGAGGTTCCGGCTGCTTCTTGCCCTTGGCCTGTTCGGCGCTTTCCGGCGGTGGGGCGATATACTTCTTGTAGGCAACCCAGCCGCCACCAACGCCCGCCGCCAGCAGGACAATGCCAACCACCAGAAGAATGATACCCTTCATCGTTGGCTCCGGCCCTTAGTTTCCGTGCCTGCGCTCGCGCCCGTAGCCCGTACTTGGTTTGATTCGTTGGCTACACAGCTCCCGAGGTCGGCGGTTCTGCGTCGGTAAAGTGGTTCCAGCCCCGTCGCGTGAGTGTCAAGGGTTGGCCGTTCTGGTCAAGAATGTCAACCCGACCGGGCGATCCAAACTCGAGCCAGCCGATTTCGGTGATGGCGACGCCCTGTTCAACAGCCAAAGCGGCCAGAACCGCGCGAGCCTCTGGGGGGGCGGTAAAGACCAGTTCGTAGTCATCTCCGCCACTGACCACCGAAGCCAGAAGCGCAGGGTGCCGGTCCACCAGTGTCCGCACCGTTTCGGAGAGCGGAAGGCGGGCCCATTCAATAAAAGCGGTGCATCCGGTCACTTCGGCGATATGGCCAAGATCGGCGGTCAATCCGTCTGAAATGTCGATGGCCGCCGTGGCCAAACCGCGCAACGCCACCCCCAGCGTCAGCCGAGGTTCAGGGCGTCGCAATCGGGTGGTCAGGGCAGCGACGGCGGCGGCAGACAGAGGAGGCTCCGGCGACAGGTCACCCAAGGCCAGCGCCAGCGCCAAGGCCGCATCGCCGATGGTGCCGGTGACGAAGACTCGTTGGCCGGCGACTCGGTCGGCGGGACCAGAGACCTGCCGGGTCAAAGCCCGACCACAGGGCACCACGCCCAAGGCCGTTATGGCCACTGTGATCGGGCCACGAGTCGATACCGAATCGCCGCCGGCTAATGAGATCCCGTAACGTGCCTGATCGGCTTCCAGGCCCGCGCAAAAGCCGGCCAGCCAATGTTCGTCAAGGGTTCGAGGGAGGGAGAGCATCAGGGTATAGGCGAATGGGGCCGCGCCCATGGCCGCAAGGTCAGACAGATTAACCCGCAGCAGTTTAGCCGCGATGTCGTCGGGGCGGTCATCCGGAAAAAAATGGACGCCAGCCACCATGGCATCGGTGGTAACCACCAGCTCATGCTCCGGCGGTACCGAAAGCACGGCGGCATCGTCAGTGAGATTAAGAGCACCGGGACAGCCGACAGCCAGGGGCCGCAAAAACCGCTCGATCCGCCCGAACTCTCCCAACACGGCATCCTCCTAGTGGGGGCTTTGCCCCCGAACCCCGACCAGAGTTTCACCCTGGACCCAATCTGTGGTCGGCAGCCTTTTTGGAAACGACGACACCTTATACCAACGGCCCTAGACAATGATCCGTGCCGTTGGTATCGGCGACGACCGCCGCCGCCGCGCGCCCCATGGCGCGAAGCCAAGGGCGCGAATGCGCCCCGCCCGGCGTCTGAGGGCGCCGCAGACGTGTCAACGTCCAAGGCCATTGGTCTTGGGAGCCGGGGGGCAAAGCCTAGTGATCACCCTCGGCTTCCTCTCCACGGGGTTCCGGTCGGCTGAGTTCCTCGGCCCGCAATCGGTGGGCGACGTGATCCAGGACACCGTTGATCACTCCCGGTTCACGCCCCTGATAGAAGGCGTGAGCGATTTCAACATACTCGCTCAGGATAATGCGCGGGTGAATGTCGCCATGGGCGAGCAATTCAAAAGCCCCGGCCCGCAGGATGGCGCGCAAAAGCAACTCAATTCGATCCAGCGGCATTCGTGCGTCAAGGGCCGCCGAAAGAATACCGTCGATGTCGGCTCGCCGGGCGCTGACGCCGCGAACGATGGCCGAGAGCAATGGTGGATCGGCGGCGACATAGGAGACGCCGTCGACCTCGTGACCAAGCCGATGTTGAAGGAATTCGGCCAGCGCGGCCTCCGGTTCTGCGCCGAGAAGCTCGATCTGGTACAGCACCTGAACCGCAGCCAGCCGTGCCGCGCCGCGCCGCGCTTTGGCTGAACCACGGCCACGCCGGTTACGACCGGCTGTCTTACTGGGGGGAGCCATGGGGGTCCGATTATCGGGGATAAAGCCGGAAGTGGCGCTTCAATTCGATCATGTCCAAGCACGCGCGGGCCGCACCGCCGCCCTTGTTCTTGTGCTTGACCGAGGCCCGTGCCCAAGCCTGCTCTCGGTTTTCAACGGTGAGAATGCCGTAGCCGATGGCCAAGGTATGAGTTAAGGCCAAATCCTGAAGGCCCCGCGCGCTTTCGGCACAGACGTAATCATAGTGGGTTGTTTCACCCCGGATTACGCAGCCAAGGGCGACATATCCGTCAAACCGACGACGACCGGAATAATGATCCATCGCGGTCACGGCATAGCGAATCGCCGCCGGAATTTCGAAGGCGCCGGGCACCGACAGGCGCTCGTAGGTGGCGCCGGCCTGGTTGATTTCGGCCACCGCGCCACGAACCAGTTCGTCGGCGATATCTTCGTAGAAGCGGGCTTCGACGATCAGCAGCGTGGGTGTGTCAGCCATCGACGGCGGTTTCCCCGATAGTGGTTTTATGGGCTCCGGACAATGCCTCATTGACCGCGATCGGGCGATGACCGACCACCGTCAGGCCATAGCCGTCGAGTCCGATGATGGTCCGGCGATGATTGGACAGCAGGATCATATGCCGAACCCCCAGGTCCAGGAGTATTTGAGCCCCGACGCCATAATCGCGCAATTCGGCCCCCGGCGGTGCGGTTCCCGACAGCCGTGCTTGCAGCCGTTCGGCCAGGGGTTTTTCGGGCGGATCGCACAACATCACCACCACACCTCGGTTGGCTTCGGCGATCATGGCCATGGCGGCTTGAAGATTGGCGTCGCGTCCGGCGCTTTGTTCGGCGATGACGTCGTCGAGCGGGTCGTGGGCGTGCATCCGCACCAGAACCGGAGCCCCGTCGCCCACATCGCCACGGATCAGCGCCGCATGCTCAATTCCCGAGACGGTGTTGAGGTAGGTGACCAACCGAAAGCGCCCGCCGTAGCGACTGACGATCTCGGTGTCGAGGGTCCGTTTAATCAGGGTTTCGGTGCGTCGGCGATAACTGATCAAGTCGGCAATGGTGCCGATTTTCAGCCCGTGATATTGGGCAAAGGGAACCAGATCCGGCAACCGCGCCATGGTGCCGTCTTCGTTAAGAATTTCGCAGATCACGCCAGCAGGGGACCGTCCGGCCATGCGGGCGATGTCGACCGCCGCTTCGGTATGACCGGCTCGCACCAACACCCCCCCCTCTCGTGCCACCAGGGGGAACACATGGCCGGGACTGACCAGATCATGGGCACCGGCGGTGGGATCAATGGCAACCTGGATGGTTCGGGCGCGGTCGGCAGCGGAAATGCCGGTGGAGACACCGACTCGAGCCTCAATGGAGGTGGTAAAGGCGGTTTGGTGGCGGGTTTGGTTGTGCCGAGTCATCAGCGGCAGGTGCAACTGGTCCACGCGCTCTCGGGGCAAGGCCAGGCACACGAGGCCGCGCCCAAAGCGGACCATGAAATTGACCGCTTCTGCGGATGCAGCGTCACCGGGGATGAACAGATCGCCTTCGTTTTCCCGGTCCTCGTCATCAACCAAAATCACCATACGGCCCTGTCGGGCCTCTTCGATGATTTCCTCGGTTGAAGACAGAGCGGCGGCGAGATACGGCGTCATGCTGCCTCGGTCAGGCGCGCGACATAGCGCGCCAGCATGTCCACTTCGAGATTGATCGCCCGTCCCGGAGTCATGGAGCCGAATGTGGTGCATTGCTGAGTATGGGGGATGATGTTGATGGCAAAACGACGGCCAGCCACTTCATTGACCGTCAGGGACACGCCGTCAAGGGCCACACTGCCTTTGACCGCGATAAAGCGGGCGAATTCGGGCGGAGCTTCGAAGTCAAACCGCAGGCTGCCGCCTACGGGCGTGATTTCGATCACTTCGGCGACCCCGTCCACATGGCCGAACACCAAGTGGCCGCCCAATTCATCGCCAAGCCGCAAGGATCGTTCCAAGTTGACCGGCGTTCCCTCGGTCCACGCGCACAGCGTGGTCCGATCAAGGGTCTCCTTGGAAGCTTCGACGGCAAACCAGCCGAAGTCGCGGTCGACCACGGTCAGGCAGACGCCATTACAGGCAATCGACGCGCCCAGCGGCACCTCAGCGGTGTCAAGGCCGCTGGCGATGATGAATCGGATGTCGGGTCCACGCTCGATGGCGGAAACCTCGCCGATATGTGTGATGATTCCAGTAAACATGCTGGCACCTTAGCAGCTTGGAGCGGGTTGGGCCAAGTCGCCCAAAAACCCGATCGCATTTTTCGGTTTCAGTTTTGGTCTGTTGGCGCCGATTTCACCTCGGCTCAGTGTCCCAGGAACTTGATAAGGCCAAATAAGCCGCCAAGCACAACGGTAGCATTAACGGCTGTCGCCAAGATAATAACTTTTAATAAATAGACTTTAGAAGATAAAATATCAGCTCTAGTTTCGGCGATCTCGGCCTTTAATTCGGTTTTAAGGTGGGTGATGTTGGTCTTTAAATCAGCCATAACTTCGTCAATGTTAGTCATTGTTTTAATTTTAAGGTTATCGGCATCGATTTTTATTTCAGTTCTAATTTCGTTGACGTCGGCTTTTAATTTGGTTCCAAGGGTGGTGATATTGGTTATTAATTCAGCTTTAGTTTCAATAATATCGGTCTTTAGCTCGGCTTTTATGTCAGCAATACTGGCTTCAAGTTCCGTTTTGACATGGGCGAAGTCGGCCTTCAGCTCGATCTTTTCGGCTTTTAACTCGGCCTTGAGGTCGGTGATATTGGCCTTCAGCTCGGCTTTTCCAACCTTCTGAGGCTTGAGGCTTGCCGATGCGCTCATGACTCTGCTTTCCTCGTATCCACCTACACGCTTGGCGCCTCCGGCCTGCGCGGAGATTAGCAGTTTATGACAGGGTGGGTCACGTAAAGAACCATCAAGGCTCGATGGTGTCTGGGATCCGGTGGTTTTTTGGGGGGGCGACTCGAGCGCGTTGCAGCCAAGCCCCAAATTTTCTTGCGAGAAAGGGCCACTCCCAGGTACCGAGAGCAACCCCTGTAAGGATTTCCGTTATGACCATCGTTTCCGCGACCTGCGCCCCGGCGGTTGCCGTTGGCGAGCCCGCCGATCAGCGTATCGTCATCTTTGACACCACGCTCCGCGACGGTGAGCAATCGCCAGGGGCTTCGATGAATCTCGAGGAGAAACTCCGAGTCGCTCGAGTCCTTGAGGAGCTGGGCGTCGATGTGATCGAAGCCGGCTTTCCCATCGCTTCGAATGGCGACTTCGAAGCCGTGTCCGCCATCAGTCGGTTGCTACAACGGACCACGGTGGCAGGACTAGCCCGCGCCCAACGTCGGGATATCGATCGTTGCGCCGAAGCCCTGGCCGGTGCCGTTCGTAAGCGTATTCATACCTTCATTTCAACCAGCCCGCTGCATATGAAGTATAAGCTTCAGATGCCCCCCGAGCAGGTCTTGGAGGCCATCACTGAAAGCGTGCGTTACGCCCGATCTCTGGTCGAAGATGTGGAGTGGAGCGCCGAAGATGGCTCGCGTACCGAGCATGATTTCCTGTGCCGCTGTGTAGAAGCGGCGATTGCCGCCGGCGCAACCACCATCAACATTCCCGATACGGTCGGATATGGCGTGCCTGAAGAATACGGCGCGCTGTTTTCCATGCTGCGCAACCGAGTGCCCAATATCGACCGAGCGGTGTTATCGGTCCATTGTCACAATGACTTGGGTTTAGCGGTGGCGAATTCTCTGGCTGGGGTCAGCCACGGCGCCCGTCAGGTCGAATGCACCATCAATGGCTTGGGCGAACGGGCAGGCAATGCCGCTCTGGAGGAGCTGGTGATGGCGCTGCGGACCCGCCATGATCGATTGCCCTACACCACGGGTATTCATACCGAGACCATCACCAAAGCGTCGCGGTTGGTGTCGGTCATTACGGGCTTTGTGGTGCAGCCCAACAAGGCCATCGTCGGCGCCAATGCGTTTGCCCACGAATCGGGCATTCATCAGGATGGCATGCTGAAGCATGCCGGAACCTACGAGATCATGACCCCAGAATCGGTAGGGCTGGTCCGCGCCGCCGCCGACAAGGGCGGGTTGGTGCTTGGCAAGCATTCTGGCCGCAACGCCTTCCGGACTCGGCTGAAGGATTTGGGGTATGTCCTGGATGACGCCGGAATCGATGAAACATTCAGGCGATTCAAGGAATTGGCCGACAAGAAGAAAGAGATTTTCGACGAAGATCTGGTGGCGTTGGTGGACGACCAGATTGGTCATTCCGAAGACCGGATTCAGTTCATTTCGCTGGAGGTGCTGGCCGGCTCCAAGCGGCCTCAGCAGGCGGATCTGGTGCTGGTGGTCGACGGCGAGAGGCGGGAAACCTCGGCTGGTGGTAACGGTCCGGTGGATGCAATTTTCAATGCAATCAAGGCGCTGTATCCTCATGAGGCCGGGCTTGAGCTGTATCAGGTTCACGCCGTGACAGCGGGGACCGATGCCCAGGCCGAGGTCACGGTGCGTCTGGAGGACGAGGATCGCGGCGTGGTTGGGCGCGGTGCCGACAGCGATACCCTGGTGGCGTCCTGCCGGGCTTACGTCCATGCTCTGAACAAGCTGCTGGTCAAACGTCAACGAACCGCGCCGTCGCCACTCTGTGCTTGAGTGGCCCTGGCTGTTGCTCTATGGAACGGGGGGGAGGCCGGGTGCGACGACGGTTCGCACCCGCCGGTCCCTGAATGCCGCGTCAACCGGATGAAGAGTTAACCACCACCATGTTTTCCAAACTGCTCGGCATCCTGTCGGCCGACATGGCCATCGATCTCGGGACCGCCAACACGCTGGTGTACGTGAAAGGGCGGGGTATTGTCCTGAATGAGCCTTCGGTGGTGGCCATCGCGACGGTTCGGGGCAGAAAGCAAGTCCTGGCCGTCGGCGACGAGGCCAAGATGATGCTGGGGCGGACGCCGGGGAACATTCAGGCGATCCGACCGCTGCGGGATGGCGTGATCGCCGACTTTGAAGTGGCGGAGGAAATGATCAAACATTTCATCCGTAAGGTTCACAATCGGCGGAGCTTTGCCAGCCCTCAGGTGATTGTGTGCGTGCCGTCCGGGTCAACGGCAGTCGAACGCCGGGCGATTCAGGAGTCCGCCGAGTCGGCGGGGGCTCGCCGAGTGTTCCTGATCGAAGAGCCCATGGCGGCGGCCATCGGCGCTGGCTTGCCGGTCACCGAGCCCACCGGGTCAATGGTGGTGGATATCGGCGGCGGCACCACTGAGGTTGCGGTTTTGTCTCTGGGCGGGATCGTCTATTCCCGCTCGGTGCGGGTTGGCGGCGACAAGATGGACGAAGCCATCATCGGCTACATCCGCCGTAGCCATAATTTGCTGGTGGGCGAAGGGTCCGCCGAGCGGATCAAGAAAGAAATCGGTTCGGCCTGTCCCCCCGAAGACGGCGAAGGTCGGCTTATGGAGATCAAGGGCCGCGATTTGATGAATGGCGTTCCTAAAGAGTTGATCATCAGCGAGCGCCAGATTGCCGAGAGTTTGGCTGAGCCGGTCAGTGCGATCATTGAAGCGGTCAAGGTGGCTCTGGAACACACCGCCCCTGAGTTGGCGGCGGATATTGTTGACAAGGGAATCGTTCTGACCGGCGGCGGCGCTTTGCTGGGCAATCTGGACTATGTGTTGCGTCATGCCACAGGGTTGCCGGTATCGATTGCCGATGATCCCTTAAGCTGCGTTGCTCTGGGGACCGGACGTGCCTTGGAAGAAATGAAAACCCTCAGAAATGTTTTGGTTTCCATGTACTGATCTTGTATCCTGCCGCCTGTGTTTTTGAAATCGCGCCCGAATCAAGGCGCGGTTGGGGCATCGATACAGGTATTCAGCGCGGCTGGCCTTGAACGATAATTATGGAATATTATCGTGAAACCACGCACCGCAAGACCGATGACCCGGCTGACGGCGTTAAGGGCGCTGGTTCAGCGGTTTTCGTTTTTGTTGTTGGTCACGGCATCGATCGCTTTGATGATGCTGGGCAAAATTGATCCGTCGCTGGTTGAAGAGGCCCGGTCTCATGTCACCGACGCCTTCGTGCCCATTCTCGACGCCATTTCCCGACCGGCGGCCACGGCGGCACGAGCGGTTGAGACGGTGGTCGAGATCAGCGAAATCCATCGTGAAAACAGCGAACTGAGGTTGGAAAATGCTCGCCTGCTGCAGTGGAAGCAGGTGGCGCTACGGATGGAGGCCGAGAACAATAGCCTGCGCTCGCTGTTGCACTACAAGCCGGAGCCGGGCGCCGCGTTTATTTCGGCTCGCCTGATTGCGGCGCCGGGCGGGCCGTTTCTGCGCGATGTGCTGGTGACTGCCGGGCGCCGGGATGGGGTTCGTCGAGGGCAGGCGGCGATTGCTGGAGCGGGGATGATCGGGCGGGTGGTCGAAGTCGGCGAATGGACGGCGCGGGTTCTGTTGATTACCGATATTAATGCGCGGGTGCCGGTGCTGTTGGACAATAGCACCCGGCAGCGGGCGGTTCTGGCTGGCGACAATTCGGACGAGCCCCGGCTGCTGTATTTGCCGCCTGAAGCCTCGGTATCGGTCGGAGATCGGGTGGTGACGTCTGGTGAGGGCGGGCTGTTTCCGGTCGGTTTGCCGATCGGAGTCGTGGCGGCGGTCGAAGATCGGGTGATCAAGGTCAAGACGATGGTGGATTTGGGCAAATTGGAGCATGTGGAGTTGGTGGACTTCGGCTTGCCTGGAGGGCTGGTCGGGGAGACGGGGCTCTCTGGCGTGAGATAACGGTCGCCCGATGACGGTCAGTGTTTGGCACAGACTTGATCAGGCGGGGCGCAGCTTGGCACCGCTGGCGGTGACGGTGATGTTGCTGCTGTTGGCGATGGTGCCGTTGTATCTGCCCGGTTATGAAACCGTGGCGCCGGCGTTGGCCTTGATGTCGGTCTATTACTGGGCGATTCATCGTCCTGACCTCATTCGCCCCAGCGTAGCCTTCGCAATCGGATTGCTGCAGGATATGTTGACGGGGGCGCCGTTGGGTATGACCGCGCTGGTGCTGGTGTTGTGTCACTGGGTGGTGGTGTCCCAGCGGAGCTTCTTTTTGGCCAATTCCTTTGTTTTGTTGTGGGTTGGCTTTGCCTTTATCGTGTTTGGCGCTGCGTTGGTGCAGTGGTTGGCCTTTTCCATGCTGGCGCTGACGGTGATGCCGCTGGAAGCCGCCTTGTGTCAGGCCGCCCTGACGCTGGCTTTGTTTCCGATCTTCGCTTGGTTGTTCATTCGTGTTCACCGAGCGTTTTTGAAAGAACTGTAAACCCGACGGGTATTTAGGAACAGGTGGATGGCGTTTAACGGAGGCACGATGAACCGTGATACCGACCGCTACCGCACTTTGACTCGGCGCGTGTTGGTTCTCGGCAGTATCAAGCTTGGGTTGTTATCAACTCTTGTTGCCCGCTTATACTACCTTCAGGTGGTCGAATCTGCCCGTTATACGATGCTGGCCGACGAAAATCGGATCAGTTTACGGCTGGTGGCGCCGTCGCGGGGATTGATCGTTGACCGGCTGGGGGTGGCGCTGGCGGTCAATCAGCAAAATTACCGGGTGGTGTTGGTTCAGGAGCGGGTTCGGGATATCGAAGGGACATTAACGCTTCTGACTCAGATCGTGCCGCTGTCCGATACCGATCGGCGGCGGATTTTGCGTGAAATGCAGCGCAAGCGCCGTTTTGTGCCGGTGACGGTTAAAGAAAATCTCAGTTGGGATCAGGTGGCGCAGATCGAGACCAACACGCCGGATTTGCCGGGGGTTTCCATCGAGGTTGGCGAGATCCGCAATTATCCCTATGGCGAGGCCACAGCCCATATCTTGGGCTATGTCGGTGCGGTGGCGGTGTCGGAGGTTCAGGGCGATCCGGTGTTGTCGTTGCCAGGATTTCGGATCGGCAAAACGGGTATCGAAAAATATTGGGAAAAGGAATTGCGAGGAGTTGCCGGAACCAGCCAGTTGGAGGTCAATGCGGTGGGGCGGGTGATCCGGGAGCTGTCTCGGGACGAGGGGCAACCGGGGCACGAAGTCACCTTGACTCTGGATTTGGCCTTGCAACAATTTACCCAAAAACGTTTGGCTGACGAACAAAGCGCGTGCGCCGTGGTTATGGATGTCCATACCGGCGGCATTTATACGATGGCCTCGAATCCCAGCTACGATCCAAACCGTTTTTCCACGGGGATTAATGCCGAGGTTTGGGAAGAGCTTTTGTCCAATCCAAACGCTCCTCTGACCAATAAAACCACCGGGAGCCTTTATTCTCCGGGATCAACCCTCAAAACAGTGGTCGCTTTGGCGGCGCTGGAGTCGGGTGTGATTGGGGCCCACCATACGGTCGTGTGTCCCGGTTACATGGATTTGGGTGATCACCGCTTCCATTGTTGGAAAAGAGGCGGGCACGGAACCGTGGATATGAGTGACGCCCTGCGTCAATCCTGTGACACTTATTTCTACGATCTAGCCCGCCGGATGAGCATCGATCGGATCGCCGAGATGTGCCACCGCTTTGGTCTGGGAGAGACGCTGGGCTTGGATCTCCCTGGTGAGCGGTCGGGCCTCGTGCCGTCCCGCCTGTGGAAACAGGCGACATACGGGGTTCCCTGGCAGCAGGGGGAGACGCTGGTGGCCGCCATTGGACAAGGATATGTTCTGACCACGCCGTTGCAATTGGCGGTGATGTGTGCCCGCTTAGTGAATGGCGGCTATGCGGTTAAGCCGCACTTGGTCAAACAGATTCGGCAAGGGGTGGCCGAACAGACGGTTTGGCCGGAGATCGGGGTCGATAAAGCCAATCTGGACATGGTTGTTCAGGGGATGAATCTGGTGGTGAATCATCCTCACGGCACCGCCTACAAAGCGCGGATCACCGAGCCGGGTTTTGAGATGGGCGGCAAGACCGGAACGTCCCAGGTCCGGCGGATCAGCATGGCCGAGCGGTCGACCGGGGTGATCAAAAACGAGGATCTGCCCTGGCGAGAGCGCGATCATGCGCTGTTTATCGGGTTTGCGCCCGTGGATGCGCCGCGTTACGCCGTGGCGGCGGTGGTCGAGCATGGCGGTGGCGGCTCTGCGGTGGCGGCGCCGATTGTTCGGGATATCCTGGAGGAGTGCCAGCGTCGCAATCCGGCCCGGTCGTCGCCCAACGCCGAGGCTGGAGCCAGTCCGGGGGCCGGCTCTGGCAGTCCCGGAGAGGTCGGGCGGCCCAAGTCCACATGATAACCCCACCCCTTTGGTAGAGGGGGACTATCCGCCGACAGGGCGCCACTGTTTGGGGTTTAACAGCGTCGAGACCGGAATTGTCATCACGTCGTTTTCCAAGGTTTCCACGCTTTCGGTCCGTTCAATGCCTTCCAAAATCAGGTCGGCGAGCACCAGATGACGGTCATAGGCGTGGAGGGCAATAACCTGATAAATCTCCAGGAAAATGCCGGGGCGACGAAAGCGGTCGCCAATTCTCACGGTGTCGGACATCAGATTCAGCCGTTGGCCTTATGGTGCCCGGATGGCCGGGCGCCTCGACCATAGCGGGGATTAGGTTTTTTGGGTAGGCATCATGACTGTGGTCGAGCCGCGACGCCGATTATGGACAGGCTTGGCCATCATGGCGGTGGCTGGAGCCGCTTTGGTGGTGTTCAATCGGACCCTTTTGCTCTCGGGCTGGGACGCAGTGCCGGGAGACCTGGGGGATGGCCGATTTAATCTGGCGGTTCTGGAACATTGGTATCGGGTGACGTTGGCTGCCGAGTCGTGGCGATCCCCTGATTATTATTTCCCGGTGCCGGATGCGCTTGGCTACAGCGATGCCCTGGTGCTGTTGGCGCCTGCCTATGTGGCAGGGCGCTGGAGCGGGCTGGGGATGGTTCCAGCCCTGGCGGTGACGCTGGCGACGGCCTCGGCGGTGGGCTTTGCCGGCATGATTTGGTTTTTACGCCGTTCCCTAAGGTTGGTGTGGCCAGCGGCGATGGCGGGAGCCGGTGCCTTTGCTACCGGAACCGCGCTGTCTCAATCGCTAGCCATTGGCCATGTGCAGATGATGGCCATCGAGGCATTGCCCTGGTTTGCGGCTCTGGTTTGGCACTCTCTTCGCCGGGGAGGGACGGTGGCAGCAAGCGGTGCGGCGCTGTTGCTGACCATGATCTTGCTGACCTCGTTTTATGTCGGATGGTTCTTGGGGCTTCAATTGCTGGTTATGGCCGGTCTGGGATTGGTCATGGCGCTGGTTTTGGTTGGTCCTCAAGCGGCACGGGCTGGGGCTGGCGCCTGGCTTAGGGCGCGTCGTTGGTCCTTGCTGGTTGCCGGAGTTTCTTTGGCGCTGGGATTGGTGCCGTTCCTGCTGATCTACGGCCCGGTAGCCCTTCAGCATCACGATGGAAGACCTTGGGCGGAAGTGGTGCGGACGTTGCCGGACATCCGCCAATGGCTGGAAGCACGAGGCAACCTCGTGTGGGGGCCTGTGGCCGAAGCGATCTGGCCGGGGCTCTCAAACGAGGGCGGGGAACTGGGAAAGGGGTTGAGTTGGGGGCTGCTGTTGGTCTTTGCGGCAACGGTGGCCGGGGCGGGCGCAGCGCGGGGGCCGGTGGCCGGCTTGTCTCCCGAGTTGCGGCGATGGGGGCTGGTGCTGGGGATCAGTGTGTTGGTGTGCTGGTCGCTGTTGCTGCGGGAAGGCGCCGGGTCCGCTTGGTTTATGATGTATCAGGGCGTACCGGGAGGATGCAGCATTCGCTCGGTGTTCCGGTTTAATCTGGTGCTGTCCTTTTCGGTGGCGGTGGTGGCGGCGATTGGGATCCATGCGGCTTGGGTTGGTGCAAAGAGTAACAAGGTCATTCGGCTGGGTGTTGGGGGCGTGGTGGCGCTGTTGCTGATTGAGCAGACCAATACGCTGCCCGGAACCCTGAGTCGCTCCCGTGATTTCGCAGGGATCGAAGCCATGCCGGCTCCGCCGCCGGCCTGTCGGGCGGCGGTGCTGTTGCCGCAGACCCCGCCACCGGCCTATCACCGTTGGTCACACCAGCTTGACGCGGTGTTATTGGCTCAGTCCTGGGGATTGCCGGTTCTCAACGGCTATAGTGGTTTGGCACCCGAGGGTTGGGGCTTATTCGACCCCACCGATCGGATGGGCTATCGTCGGGCGGTGGTTGCCTGGGTCGATCGATACGGCCTGTGGGATGGCTTGTGCGGCATCGATTTTGAAGCCCGTCGTTGGTTTCCGGTGGTTCGCGCGGATATGGTGCCATAAATATCTAATCGTGATGAGGACGACGCATCGCGATGGAAGACCGGCGGCGCACTGATGGGGGCTCGTCCGTGTGCACGGGTGTTGAGACGTAGGGTTGCGAGGGGGATCGCGGAGATGAGTATCAAGGCCCGGCTGTTGACGCTGATTGGTCTGAGCATGATCGGTATGCTGGTCTTTGGAGCCGTTATCATTGGCCAAACCGGGTCTCACCTGTCATCTGCGGCCCAGATTGTGCGTGTCATGAAGCTGTCGACATCGGTCGGCGCCCTGGTGCATGAGTTGCAAAAGGAGCGAGGCGCCACGGCCATCGTGATTGCCAGCAAAGGGCAACATTTTGTCGAAGAATTGAAGGCCAAGCGCCATGAATCGGATCAAGCTGCCCGAGCTTTTGAAATAACTACAGTTGCCTTGGCACAGGCCAAAGCGGATGGGGCCTTTCACGAGGCTATTCAGGCGGTTCTCAACAAGCTTCATGGCATCGATGACGTCAGAGGGCGGGTGGATGTGCTGTCTGTCGATGGTTCGGCTTCGTTTTCTACCTATACCGAAGTGATCTTTGCGCTGTTACGGCTCAACGAAAGCTTGGTTAGCGTGGCCGATGATGCTGCGACTACCCAGGATGCCACCGCCTACATCAATTTTTTGCAGGGTAAAGAGCGGGCAGGGCAGGAGCGCGCGACCGGCGGCGCCGGTTTTGCCGCTGGTCGGTTTGATGGGGCGCTGTATCACCGCTTTGTTGTGCTGGCGGGTGCCCAAGAGGCTTGGTTCGGGGCGTTCAAGGCATTGGCGTCGACGGATCTGGTTCAGGCCTACACGCGCAGCGAGGAAACAACTCTGCCCGAGGTGGAAAAGTTCCGTCAGATGGCTTTGGACAGCGTGACGTCGGGCTCCATCGGGCAAGCGACGGCGACGGGCTGGTTTCAAGCCGCCACCACGCGGATTGAGGCCTTGAAGACGATTGAAAATCAGTTGGCCGCGCATTTGATCGAGGGCGCAGCGGCTCGGGAGGATCAGGCTAGAGGGGCGTTATGGGTGGCCATTCTGGGTATGCTGGTTGGGGTTGGCTTGGTCGCAGCTCTGGCGCTGCTGACCTTGCGCCATATTCTGTCGAGTCTGTCGGGATTCTCGGCGACCATCCAACAGATCGATGCCACAGGCGATTTGGGTCTGCGGGTGCCGGTGCACGCCAATGACGAAATTGGCGTCACAGCCAGAGCCTTTAACGCGTTGTTGGCCGATCTTGGCGGTGTTGTGTTTGCCATTGGCGCGACCATGTCCCGTGTGGCCGAAGCCGATTTGTCGGCGCGGGTGGACGTGGTGGCCAAGGGCGATTTGGCGACGATCAAGGGCAACATCAATCGATCTTTGGAAACTCTGTCGGATACTCTCCTTTTAGTAGTGCAAAGCATTCGTCAGGTTGCGGTGGCAGCGGGAGAGGTTTCGGGCACGGTCAGTCAGATTTCCGATGGTGCTCAAGGTCAACTTGCCGCCGTCAAAACCATCTCGGTTGGGGTTCAGCAAAGCGCCCGTGCTATCGAGGACGTTTCAGAAAGTGCCCGCCAGACCAGCGGTCAGGCCCGTGAGGCGACTCGTTTGGTGTCCGAAGGACGGGAAGCCATTGCTGGTTTGGCTCATTCGGTCAGTGCCATTGCCGGTAATGCGCGGGAAATTTCCAAGATCACGGATGTGATCGACCGTATCGCTAACCAGACCAACATGCTGTCCCTGAATGCCGCGATCGAGGCGGCGCGGGCCGGTGAGGCCGGCAAGGGTTTCGCTGTGGTGGCCGAAGAGGTCGGGAAGCTCGCCGAGCATTCCGGGCGATCCGTGGAGGACATTAACGCGGTGATCGAGCGGGCCGATGCCGAGACCGTCGAAGGCGTTCGGGCGGCTGAGGTGGTTGGTCACAGCATCGACCTGATCTCGCGGGTGGTGGCTCAAAGCGACCAGATGGCGGCGTCGATTGCTGCCGCCATGGAGCAACAGGCCCATTCCATCGAACAAATTCGGACCAGTGTCGAAGACTTGGCCCGCATCGGTGAGAGTAATGCGGTCGCGTCGGAAGAGGTGACGGCGACGATGGTCGAATTGGCCCGCCTGACCAATCAGACCCGTGCCGAGGTTGAGCGTTTTCAGTTTGCCAACAGGGGATAACCTGACACCAATGGCCTTGGACGTTGACACGTCTGCGGCGCCCTCAGACGCCGGGCGGGCGCATCCGCGCCCTTGGCTTCGCGTCCACGAGGACGCGGGGCCGCCGTCGCGGCCCGATACCAACGGCACGGATCATTGTCTAGGGCCGTTGGTATGAGATGGTTTGGGGTCCGTCCGGGAGCAGGGGCCCCGCTCGCGCTTCCAGGGCGGGACGCTCCTACGGGGCTTTGCTTGGCAAGGTTTCCGGAGCCAGAGTCGGGAGCGTTGGAGCCGGGGTCGGGGTCGGGGTTGCTGAAGCCGCAGGCTTGGCTTCATCGCCGGTATTAAGGATCACCGGCAAGCCATCGCGGCCACCGATAATAATGGTTTTGCTATTCTGAGAGTCGGCAAAGGCTCGGGTGGCTTCGATACCGCGTAGGCGCAGATATTCGTTGGTGATCGTATAGGCCACGGTCTTCTGGAAATCCCGGATGCCTTCCGCCTCGATTCGTTTCCGCACGCGCTCTTTTTCCTCGCGGGCGATGCGGAAGTCGTATTCTTCCATGATCTGCTGTTGTTCGATCTTCCTCTCGATGGCCTGACGCACCAGCGGCGGCAGCGTGATGCGCGAGACCAGCACATTTTCGATGCGGATCATCGTCATGCGGCCCCGGCCATCGTCTTGACGAAAATTAACCGGCAGGCTGGCCATGTCGCTTGGCGGGGCATCGAATTTTTCGCGAGCATGTTCTAGCAGGTAATTTTGAATGACCTTGCGGTCGATCGAGTAAAATTCTTCCGCTGTATATTGCGAAGCAAAGAGCAGAACAAGACTGGCGATTTCTGGATAGACTAGTTTTTCTGCATAATCCTTGCCGACTAGTTTGTGGATCAGGCCGACCGCCGGGGGATTGATACGATAGCGCACGGCAATTTCAACCTCAACCCGCAGGCCGCTTTTAACGAGAGCCTCATAGGTTCTGGTCTCGTTGTGTAGACGAACATCATACGGGACGATCCGGTTCCAAGGTGCCACGAAATGGATGCCCTCCCCCAAGGCGCGGGTGGTGACGGTTCCGCCTCCGAATCGCAACCACAACACCCCGGCCTGACCCGCAGGCACATCGATAAACATCCAGGGGGCCAGCGCGATCAATCCCAGCAAAAGGGTCAGAATCAGCGCATAGATAGAAACAGCATGCCGATTTCCCCATAACCGTGCACGGTACCACCAAGAATAAGGTTCGGACGAGTGATCAACAATGGTCATAGTCGCTTCTGCTGTGACAGGAATTTATCGAGCAACCGTGTGCTTGGACGCCCCACCGCCTGGATGACGAAATCCAAGACCGGAGTCAGGAACAGGGACAACAAAAAGTGCCCCATGAAGCCGAAGGCGGTGTTGCGTCCCATGAAACCACAGACCGCACACGCGGTCAGGTAAAGAAGGATGATAACAGAGGGCATGATCCAAGATCCGGTCAAAGGGACAAGCCAGACGAAGGAGCAGCCGCGATGCCGCCACTCCTTCAACCCGGTACGGATCAGGCGGCAGCGACGGCAGGAACCGTTTCAGCGGTCGGGTTCTTTTTGAAGTAACTGCGGGCTTCATCGTATTTTGTGCGGAAATAGACTTTCGTCGTCTCGGGATCGAAGGTCAGGAGTGTCCCACCCGAAGCAAAGTGACGATCAAAGGTTGCGCCCAGCGCATAGGTAAAGGCGCCGTTGAGGGACGGCTCGGTGATGATTCGTGCCAAGGGGCCGATCACCGGCAGGGCATACAGGCTATTGCGCAGGACATAAGACCCAACCAGCCCGCCCGCCAGCGAGGTCGGCGTTACGGTTGCCAGCAGGGTTCCGATCAGCGACTTGCCGATATCGGCGCGGAACTCTTGGTGGTGTAGCTTCGCCAACTCGTTCAACATGCGGATCTGCACGCCTGCCAGGGCAACCGCATCAAGATAATTGACGGGGATGACACCGGACGCAGCGGCCAGGAGAACATGGTTGCGAATGATGGTGGCAGCGTGCCGCGCCCGTTCCTCGGCGATCTCGGCTGGGGCGATAGCGGTCGGACTGTCGCTTGCCGCCGTTTCGGCGGTGTGGGGACTCACCACGGTCTCGGCGATGTGGAGGCCGTCAGTCGTGGCGTCGGTGGTGGGCGTTCCCGCGACGGCTTCAGGAGCGATGGGGGCGGCATCATGGTTGTCTGGGGTTTCGTTGCCAGTACGAGAGGAGGGCTTCGTGGCCATGGGATTGGGCTCCAAGCGAGGGGTCATGAGTACGGCCTGCCGATCGGCCAGCCGCCATGTTCGATCATGATGAGGTTGCCGTCAGCTTCGGCTGGGGCAATCCTCTTAAGACCAAATAAATAAAGTCGTAACAGCTATATCCGTAAAATAAGATCGCATTTTTATCGGAATAGGTCACGTCAAAAATGATATCGGCCTTCCATTCTTAATGATTTGAAACATTTATATAAGAATACATTGGCATGCAATAGCGGTTTCTGTGAAGATAAACCTGTTACGAAAGGCCACCCGCGTTGTAAACGATGCGTGGGTCACAGTTCCTCCTTCTGCCGTTCTCGAGTCAGATCGATGCGGCCTTCGTTGAGGTGGTAGATCCGGTCGGCACGATCAAACCAGCGGTCGTCGTGAGTCACGCAAATGACAATCCGGTTCCGGGCCCGAATCTCGGGCAGTAGAGTTTCATAAAAAACCTGCCGAAAGTGCGGATCCTGGTCGGCAGCCCATTCATCCAGGACCATCACCGGCTTGTCCTCCAGCAAGGCCACCACCAGCGCCAAGCGTTTGCGTTGGCCGGTGGAGAGAGTGACTGTGCTGAAGGCGCCGTTTCGCACACTGACCTTGTCCTGCATTTCCAACTGTTCCAGCAGCCGGCGAACGCGGGCTGGGTCGACATGCGATAGGCCATAAAGCCGGCGAGACAGGTGATGGTCAGAAAAAATCGCTGAAATCTGATCGCGATAGGCTTGCATGCGCTCGGTTGCCACCGGGATGCCGTCAACCAGCAGAGCACCGCCTTCCAGCGGAACCAAGCCCGTCAGCAAGCGCAGCATGGTCGATTTGCCCGAGCCGTTCCCGCCTGTAATGAACGTGATCTCGCCGGCCCGGAAGAGGGCCGACAACGGTCCAACCGAGAACACCGGCTGGTCGTCAGGGCCGGGATAGGCGAACACGGCATCCTTCAGGGCGATGGATGACGGCGGCTCGCTTCCGACTTCTGGTGCAGCAGACAGGGCGGGGGCTCGCAGTTTCTGTTCCATCTCCTCAAGGCTGGCCAACGCCATTTCAGCTTGGGTCATCATCGGAGCGACATAGGACACCGTGGCAATCGGCCCCACCACGAACAGAGCGGCTGTGGTTGCCGGGACCACCACTTCATAATAGCCGGTGGCGAACAGCGGTACGACGAACACCATAAGGCCGATCAACGCAAAGAAGAGAGACTCGATCAGTGCAAAATCATAGCCCCATTGAGTCTTCATCATGCTGTTGGCGGTGCGTGCGACGGTTGAGGCTTCGGCCAGTTCATGCAGCACGCCATCGGCGCGGCGGCGCTCCATCCGAACTTCTTTGAAGCCCTGCAACAGGTCGGTCAGGCCGTTGAAGACACGGGATTCGGCGTCTCCCACTTTGCGCAGCATGCGGCGTAGCGAGACCGCCCGACCCATCCGCACCATCACTGCAATGCCGCCGAAGCCAAACGCAATCAGAAAAGCTGGCGGCGAGAGCCAGGCCAGATAGCCGCCGACAAAGACCAGCATCACGGCCTGCTGTGCGCCGATCGCCAACAGCGGCAGAATCCGGGCCAGTGCCTGGGTGTTTTGGATCAGCACGGTATGCAGGGCGGCCCGTCCGATGCGTTCCACCGTTAACAAGTCGCTGCGCCGTGCCAAGTCGAACAGGCGCCTACGCATATTGAGAATCATCCGCTCGGCGTCAAAAGATGACGTGGTGAGCACATAATTGTGAGTCACCGCAATCAATGTGGTGGCGATCACGAACATCAAGACCAGTCGAGGACTGACATTTCCTTTCGCTGCGGCCTTAGAGGCCAGATCCACGATCCACAGCAGAGCCGCCATGGCGACGGCAGCCAAGACATTCATCAGCATCATGGTTCGCAGATGCTCGGGAACCTCGCGTTGGATCAGATGCCAGAGTCTCATATCGGAGCCTCTACCACGGGTGGTAACTCGATCAAGCGCCCTTCCTTCATGTGCAGACGACGATCTGCCACGTCGATGTAACGGTCATCATGGGTTACGGCGATGATGGTGAGCCCACAGCTCTTCAGGTACGGCAGAATTTCACGGTAGAATGTGAAGCGGAAATGCGGATCCTGATCGGCGGCCCATTCGTCCAGGATCAAAATCGGCTTTTTCTCCAGCAGCGCGCTCACCAGCGCCAGCCGTTTGCGCTGACCTGTGGATAGATCGTTGCGTTCAAAGCAGTCCCCCACCAACGCGGTTATGCGGTTCATCTCCACGCGCCGCATCAGAGCATCGGCTTCCTGTGGATCGGGCGGATCCATGCCGTAGAGACGGGCGAACAAGTGGAAATCGGCAAAGACGGTTGCCATCTGCTCGCGATAGGCCGCCAGCCGTTCCGACCCAATCACCACGCCATCCACGGTCAGAGTCCCGCGTATCGGGCGATACAGGCCGGTCAGCAGCTTGATAAAGGTTGATTTGCCTGAACCGTTGCCGCCGGTCACGAAAACCACCTCGCCTCGACGGATGGTCAGATCAAAGGGACCGACGACAAAGGGTGATTCTCCTTCCGGGGCGGGAAAGGCGAATTCCACCCCGGCCAAGACGAGTTCAGAGAAATCGGACGGTACGGGGCAACCCCGCCCGTCGCTGCCGGCTTCGGCTAGCGCCGTCAATGGCGCTTCGAGATCGAGCATCCGTCCGGCAGCAGCTTCAGCGGCACGCATGATGGCCAGGGATTGCATCAGGGCGAAAACCGGAGCTTCCAGAAACAGCACAGCGGCGGCAATTTTGACCAAATCGCCAGCAAACGCCTGGGAATACGCCGGAACAACAAACACCACGACGCCCAACATCAGATTAAAGGCGGTTTCACCGAATACAAACTGTTGCCACGAATGCATATGGACGGTGTTGGAAGCCTGATTGGTGGCCACGGAGACGGCGGCAAAGGTCTCGTTTAAATCGTTGCTGCGGGCGCTGTTCAATCGCTGTTCTTTAAAACCGTCGAATAAATCGGATACGCTCTCGAACATCTGTGCTTCTTCGGCGGACAGTTGGTTCTGTCGGGCATCGAGGGCTTGGCCCAGCTTGACATAAGCGACCGTCCCAACCCCCAGCAGCACTCCGATCAGCGCAAAAGCCAGCATCGACACCGAGGCGATGTAGACAAGAATCAGCACGGTCAAGATTGCCGAATGCAATGTCACCGCCAAGAACTGTGAGTTCTGGGAAATGACCTGACAGCTTTGGGTGATGCTTTCGTAAAGAGAGGTCTGACCAAAACATTCCAGCTTGCGCAGATCAGCCTTACGCAAACGGTCCAGCAAAGTCATGCGTAAGCCATCGATGGCTTCTTCCACGTCGGCAGCCATCCACGCCACCATCCGACTTTCCGAGACCCAATAGATCATCACACAGACGACAAACACCGCCGCCAGCGCCAGATTGACGGAATCCTTCTTTTCGGTGGCAATCTCTTGCGCGGCAGCGTTGATAATGGCCAATACGGCGGTGCTAGCCAGGGCCGAGACCGTGGCACTGAGCAACAAGCGGCGGATCGAGACCGGGTCAAGACGGCCAAACAGGCGGATCAGGTTCATGAGGCGGCGGGATTGGCAACAGAAGGGCAAACGACCCGTGCCGGATCCTGGGGCAGCCCATCGGTGATGCGGAGCCGCAGCATATGCCGCTCGGGGTCGGTGAAAGCCGAGCGACCGTGCAGTGCCTCGTGATTGTTGACCACCAGCAAGGAATCCGCCGGAAGGACGGTTTTCAGGATCGAGCTTTCGTCGTCCAGTTCGGCTTGAAGAAGGGCTAGCGCCCGGCGGATGTCCGGCGTTTCAGACGCGGGGAAGGCTTGAAGGCCCATCCGTAGGGTATCGGTTCGAAAGCGAATGCGTGGCCTGCTGCCGAAGATACGGGCAAAGGTTACTTCCACCGTGTCGGGCGATCCCGTCTTCGTGAAAACGGCGGGAATGCGGAACGGCAGTTCGCAGCTCGAGAGCAGCGCCAGTGCCCAACGGCCGGCCTCGGTTCGTGACAATCCCCGTTCGATGCAGCGGACATCCCGGAAGGTGGAAACCCCACCCCCGCATGCCGCCGGGCGAACGCAATACAGCATCAAATAACGCTCGGGGTTCGGATAATATTGGGTATCGGTATGAAAATCGGCTTCATAGGCATGTTGTGAGAAGGTCGAAACCAAGCCGCTGGTGCAAACCTTGATGTCCCAGAGCATCCGGCGGTCGATTTTATCGGTTGCGGTCGGGCTGCCGATGAACAGACCAAGGGCCAACAGGACGCCGCGACGGGCTGACAGGGGGCGATCCGCCATTCCCAGGCTGGGGATGAGCAGGCCGCTGCACTCGGCTTCGAGCCGGTCGCGGAGAATGTGCCCGAGGGCAGCCAGACCGGGCGCTACCCGTTCCAGGGCGGCCCGCAAGCCGGCTTCATCGTCATGGGGATCCAGTGAAGCTGGATCGGCCCCCGGTCCGTACCAGTGGGCCAGAACAGCCGGGATCGCCGTAATCTCCTCGTCTCGGATGGCCTGCATGGAGAATTCGGCGGCACGGTAGCCTAAATCCAGAACGTGCTTCATCGTCGTCTCTCTTAAGCGTTGGTCGATGGGCCGGGCGTGCCTGATCATGAAAAGAACCGCGCAGCGGCCTGTAGCATCAGCGTTTGTCCGGTTCTCGGCAGAGTCGGCCACAACACCCCCAGCCGGCTTAACAGCGCCTGGGTTCGATCGGTGACAACATCCAACCGTCGCGTCCGCCCCTGCGGTGACAAGCCGCTGTATAGCCCGAACGTCTCCATCGTTCCGGTCAAAGCCGCTTCCATTTCGGGCTCGTCTACTGCCGCCAACAGCCGATCAAGGAACGCCCCGAAAGAGGTCGCGTGGACCTGCCCCAGGCCGGCGCCGGTGGTGATGAAGTCAGCCACGGTGCTTTGTCGGGCATGCTCGATGTGGTGTGTGTCGTTGACGAGAGCGCGGGATTCCGCCAGGACCACCACCGCGCGGGCTGCCAGATTGACGTGGCAGGGCCAGAGATGCAGGTCGTCGGGGACGGCGCCCAGCCGGATAAAGGCAGCCAGTTGTCGGAAAAAGGCGTTGTCCTTCAGGTTGCGCTGCAACGCCTGGCCTTCGGTGGCAAACATGATATTGCCGACGCGATGGATCGAGGCGTTGGCCAACTCGCTGCGGGCTGCCACCACCAGCCGTTCGGCCTCTTGTTTGGTGCGGACATAGTAGTTTTCATCCAGCGTCTCGGGCACCGGATCGAATTCGGTAAACAGGCGGAACCCCTGGTCGGGAGCCCTGCCAGCCACCGACAGGGTGGACACAAAATGAAAATCCGCCGGTTCCGGCCCTCGGGCCGCCAAGGCCAGCAACCGCCGGGTGGCGGCCACATTGTCGGCGTGGAAGTCGCTGTAATGGCCGAAATGATCGACCTTGGCGGCACAGTGAAAGACCGCCTGGATCGTTTGGGCCAGCCGATCAACCGTGCTGACCGGCAGCCCCAGATCGTCACGGCGGAGATCTCCGGCCAGCACCTCCAATCGGGAGTCCTGCACCAGGGCTGTGCCCTCTTCGGCGCCGAAATAGCCGCACAACACCTGTTCCAGCCGGTTCCGAGCGACCGCATCGTCGCTGCCCCGAACCAGCACCGTCACGATCCGATCGGGCCTGGTCGGATCAGGCCCGATCGAATGAGGCTCGGCCAAAAGCGCGCGGACCAAATAACTGCCAAGATAGCCGGTGCTCCCGGTCAACAGCACCCGGCCATAGGTGCGGCGTGGGCCAAAATCATGCGCCAGATCCCGCCGGATGCGGCTGGCGTAACGGTTTTGGCTCTCTTCCAAGGCAGCGGCACGTTGGGCGTCATAGGCCGTCAGGTCGTCGCGGTAGGCTTGCCAATGACTGCGCGCCGAGCGAATCAGCGCCCGCATGTGGTCCGAACGGGAATGGCACACGCGGGCGAAGTCGGCTAGGACCGGATTCTCATATAAATCATTGATTTTGCAACTAAAATCCCGGCGAAGGCGGCTGACCATGGCGATCACCCGGAGACTGTCGCCTCCCAGTTCAAAGAAATTATCCTCGCGGCTGACGGAAGGCCGATCGAACAGTTCGGCCCAGAGAGCAGCGATCCGTTTTTCTGCCGGCGTGCGGGGCAGCGTGCGGGTTTTCTCTAGGGCAACATCGGTGTTGGGCTGGGACGAACCGGGCAAAGTCCGCAAGAGCTGTGCCCGGTCCACCTTGCCCGAGATCATGACCGGGATGGCTGGAACCCGGATCACCGCCGCTGGCACCATGTAGGACGGAAGCCGGGCGGCTAGACGGGCATGCCAATCTGCGGCTGCGGGCTCGACGGCTCCGGCGCCGAGACTAACAAAGGCCCAGAGCGTTTGACTCCCGTCGGCCTGCGTGTCCACTAGGGCCACCGCCTGCTGCACTTCTGGATACTGCTCCAACTCGTGTTCGATTTCGCTTAATTCGATGCGTTGGCCGCGCAGTTTGACCTGGGTATCGATACGACCAAGGATTTCCAATTCGCCTTCGGGCGTCCAACGGACCAGATCGCCCGATCGGTACAGCCGCCCGTTTGGAGTCTCCACGAACGCGGCGGTGGTCAGGTCGGGCCGGTTGAGATACCCGGTGGCCAGTCCCAGTCCCCCAATCCAGAGCTGACCGACGGCACCCGGCGGCACCGGCAGGCCGTCCCGGTCCAGGATATGGGCGGTACTGTTGGGCAGCGGTCGACCGGCGGTGATGCGTTGGGCACCAGGGGCAATCCTGCCGATGGCGGTTGCGGCAGTGTTTTCGGTGGGGCCGTAGCCGTTGAAGTAAGCAAGACGGGCTGCGTAATGCAGGGCGTCGGCGATGTGGGGCGGCTCTCCCACGGTCATCAACACCCGGACGCCCGGCAGCTCTGCCTGTTCAAACAGGCGGAGATAGGATGGAGACAGGGACACGCAGGTTACGCCCAGACGGACCAGTTTGGCCCGAAGGCCGGCAATATCATCCATCTCTTCGCGCCGCACCGGAACCAGCGCCCCCCCGACTCTCCAGGTCATCACCAGATCCGAGAGCCACAAATCAAAGGACGGGGAGGCCATCAACAAAACCCGGTCACCAGGATGAACACCCAACATCTCGCTGACGCCCACGGCCAGATTCATGATTCCCTGGTGATGCAGCACAACCCCTTTGGGGGTGCCGGTGGAGCCGGAGGTATAGAGAATGCAAGCGGGATCGGAGGGCGCCGGTGCGGGCTCGGTGAGTGGGGGCTCGCGAGGGGGTAACAGCTCTGGCCGTAGCAGGGTGCAACCGATTTCGGACAGAGCCGGCGGCGGCTCCAGTCCGTCTAGGGCCAGCATCACCCGCACCCCGGCATCACGGGCGCTGTAAGCCAAACGCTCCGCCGGCAGGTCGTAGGCCAAAGGCAGATAGCAGGCTCCGGCCTTCCAGATCCCCAGGGCTGCTTCCGGCAGGGCCGCCGAACGCTCGGTCAGGACGCCGACCGGCTGACCCTGGACCACGCCGCACGCCAGCAAAGCATGGGCAATCGTATTGGCTCGCTCCTCGAGCATGGCATACGTCACCACGCTGCGTTCCATCACCAGCGCCGCTCGGTCTGGACGCTCGTTGGTTTGGCGGGTGAAGAGCGCGGAGATGGTCTGAGCGGGGAGGGGGCGGGTTGCAGCCTGCTGCCAGCGGGCTAGGATCGCGCCTTCCCAGGTCAGCAGGGCTGGCAGCGGCGTATCGGGCTGGCGCTCGGCATCGGCCACCACCCGAGCCCACCCCGCCAGCGAGCGAAGCCAAGCTTTCGAGGTTTCTGCCTCATAGAGCGCGGCATTGACGTACAGCGCCAAGACCAACCCGCCATCGGGCATGCTCTCGTGGACCACCACCAGATCCTGGGTCGGCCCGGTGGCACGGAATTCATAGTGCGTGGCGTCGTCATCGGCTTCATCCGGGAGCCTAGCCACCAAGGGGGCGGGAGTCGTGAACCACAGGCCGCCGTCGGCCCCGACCGCCACGCGCGGATTCTCGGTGACCGAAAAATCAAACAGAGGATAGCGGGTCGGATGCACCAAACCGGGGTGGTTGCGCCGGAAGTCTTGGTAAATGCGCGAAAACGGATAGCGGCTGTGCCGGAGCCCTTCGCCCAGAGCGCGCTGCATCGCGCGCACGGCCTGTTCGAGTGGGTCACTGCGCCGGATTTGGCAGACGATCGGCAGCATATTGACGTAATAGCCGACAATACTGGCCTCGGCGACGGTTTCACGGGTGGAAACCGTGGAGCCGAGCAGGAACTCCGACCGACCTGTGCGCCGCCCGACCTCAAACGCCAGCAAGGTCAGGATCACGGCGTGTAAACTGGCGCCATTGCGTCTGGCCAGAGCGCGCAGCCCCTCGGTGGTGGCCTTGTCCAGGCGAGCGCGGAGCAGGTGATTGCCTTTGCCGTGATCTGTTGTCCGCCCTGCCGGTCGTGGGAAATCCAGCGGCCACTCATCAAAAGCATCGGTGCTCCGCGCCAGACTGGAAAGCGTCCGATCCCACCATGCCGCGTCTTCCCGGCAGGCATCACTGGCCAAATAGATTTCTTCATGTGCCGCCGAACGGTCGAACGAGCCGAGCAGGGGCGGCAGTGACCGGCCTAACAATCCCGCTGCGAGTTCGCCCAGCAAAATCCCCAACGATAGGCCGTCCCCCACCGAATGATGCAAGGACAACCAGAACACCGTTTCTCCGGGCTCGGTCTTCTCCCCTTCGATTCTGGTTTCGGCGATCTGGGTCAAACCAGCTCGCCATAAGGGCGGGTTTGCCATGGCGAAGGGCTCGGTTTGGCGCTCTGAGATGTCTGCCAGAGCCGTTGTCAAGTCGGGGGCTTCCCGTATCTCCAGGCGGTTGCTCACCCATTCGAGAACGACACGGCGCAGCCTGCCGGTTTCATCCTCGTGGAATCCGGTCCTCAAAGCGTCATGCCGCATCACCAAATGGTCCCAGGCGGCGTGCCAGCGGTCCACCGACGGAATCGTTCCCCGCACGGACAGGGTGAGTGTGATATTGAAGCCACGGGTGTCAAAGTCGGAGGCTTCGGCGGTCCAGAATTCCGCCTGTCCTTCGGTGGCGCGATCCGATGTGGCTCCGATGGTGGTAGAAGAGCGGTTTTCGGGGCTCTGAAGCTGGCGAACCCGTCGGGTAAAGCCTTCCAATGTCGGTTCGGCGAACAGTTCGCGGGCTGGGACCGGGTGGCCCAAGGCCGCCTCCAGCCGTTGCGTCATGGTGATGGCCAACAGACTATGCCCGCCCAGGCTAAAGAAACTGTCTTCGCGGTGAACCGTCTCGTGACCCAGGACACGGCTCCAGGTTCGGGCAATCTGGCGCTCCAAATCGTCTTGGGGTGCGCTGCCGCCCGAAGGGGAACGAAGCTGCTTGGCCATCAGTGCCCGCAGGGCCGCTCGGTCCACCTTGCCGGACCCCGTGAGTGGTATGGTCGGAATAGAAACCACCGTCGATGGGATCATGTAGGACGGCAGGCGATCCGCCAGCCAAGCCCGCCAATCGGATTCAACCGGCGCTGTCCGGTGTTCCGCCGGACGGATGAAGGCCCACAAGTATTGGGTTTTGCCGGTTTCGCCCCCGGTGATGACGGCGGTTTGTGCCACGTTGGGATGGGTGGAGAGGGCGTGCTCAATCTCGCCCGGCTCGATGCGAATGCCGTTTAGCTTCACCTGCTCGTCGATGCGCCCGACGATTTCCAGTGCGCCGCCCGCCCGCCAGCGACCGAGATCGCCAGAGCGATAACGCCGCCCTGTCGGGGTTTCCCTGAAACAGGCTTCGGTCAATGCGGGCTGATTCAGGTAGCCTTGGGCCAGACCGGCTCCGCCCAGCCAAATTTCCCCCACCACGCCGGGCGGCACCGGGTTGCCGGCAGCATCCCGGATTTGGACGCTGGTGTTGGGCATCGGGCGGCCACCGGACAGAAATCCGCCATCATCGGCAGACAGGAGCCCCATGGTACTGGTGATGGTGTTTTCGGTCGGACCATAAGCGTTGAAATACGAATGCCGGGCCGCATACACCGCCACATCCGATGGGAACGGCGCCTCGCCTCCGGTAATCAGGACGCGCACATTCGGAAGCTCGGCCCCTTCAAACAGCCTTAAGTAAGTGGGCGTGATGTCGACAACCGTGACGTTAAGGTCGCGCAGGCATGACAGGAACCGGCTGGGGGTACTCAACACATCGAAGGGGATGGAGCAGAGCGTCGAACCGAAGGCAAGCGGGATGCCGATATCGGACAGCGACACATCGAAAGACGGCGAGGCGAACATCAGTGAGCGGTCATCGGCGGTGAAGCCCAGTCTTTCTCCCGCTCCCAGGACCACATTGACAAAGCTCGCGTGGCTGATCAGGACTCCTTTGGGTTGGCCGGTGGATCCTGACGTATAGAGGCTATAGGCGATATCGTCGGGGTCTCCCGGACGGTTCGGGCGGTGGATGCCGGATTGGCGAGCCTCGTCGTCCAGCGCCTCGGGTCGCAGCACCGTCGGCACCGCATGGCTCAGGGCTTCGGGTACCGCTAGCCCGTTCAACACCAACAGATGCGCGGCGCCGCTATCGCGGATCATAAAAGTCTGCCGCTCGGGCGGTAGATCCGCCGCCAGAGGCAGATAGATTGCACCGGCTTTCCAGATACCGAGCAGCGCCGCTGGCAGGTCCGGCGAGCGACCAGTCAACACTGCCACCGTTTGGCCCCGCCCGGCGCCACGCTCTAGCAGAGCATGGGCGATGACATTGGCCGCCTCTTCGAGCGCCCGCCATGTGATGACGCCGCCATCGGTCAGGACCGCTGGCCGGTCGCCCTGACCGGCATCAGAGCGATCAAGCCGTTGTTCGAACAGCTCGTGAAAGCGCAGGGGCGGGCGAACGATGGTTTCACCCTGTTCCCAGGCCGTCAACAGCGCCTCTTCTTCGGGCAGGAGAGGCGGCGGTAGGGTCGGCGCTCGATCTGCATCTTCGGCCAGCCAGCGCATCCAGCCGGCGAGGGCGTGGAACCAAGTCAGGCCGGTTTCTTGGCCATAAACTGCGGCGTTGACATGCCATTGAAGCAACAGGCGGCCATCGCTCATTTCTTCATGGATCAGCACCAGATCCTGGGCTGGCGAGCGGTCGACATACTCGTGCAGGATCGCTTCGCTGGGCGTTTCTGGACGGACCAAACGCAGCGCTGTTTCTGTTGATGGCCGAACCGTCGGGACTTCGGTGACGGCAAAGTCGAACAACGGATAGCGGGTCGGATGTCGAGGCAACGACCGTTGAGCGCGGAATTCCTGGTAGATCCGTGCAAAGGGATAGCGGGCGTGCTGCAACGCTCCGGCCAACACCCGTTGGGCTGTGACCAACAGGCTGGCAAAGGAGTCCTCTGTTTCCAGGCGGATGGCCAGCGGCAGCATATTGGCTCCGCTGCCGACCACGCGGGCGTCTTCGGCGGTTTCTCGGGTCGAAGCGGCGGTCCCGACGGTGAAAACCGCGCGGCCAGTCCGTCGCCGGATTTCCATGGACAGCATAGCCACCATGAGGGCGTGCATGCTGACATGGTGACGACGGGCCAATCCTTTTAAAACCTCCGAGGTGTTGGCATCTAATAGCCGCTCAAAGCGATGGGTTCCCGCTGGCGTTGCTGACGACCGAGGGATATCAAGCGCCCAGTCCTCGAAAGCATCATCCGGCAGTTCGGCGAGCCGGTCGCGCCAGTACTGGGCGTCTCCGGCGCCATCGGCACCGGCCAAATAAGCATGCTCGCGCGCGGCAAGGGCGCTCCAACCCACGGGGGCCGGTAACAGCGGTTGATCCAAGAGTAGGGCTGTCATCTCGTCCAGCAGAAGGCCCAGCGACTGGCCATCGCCCACCGCGTGATGTAGGGCCATCCAGAACACCGGCGCGGAACCGTCCGCAACCGTGATCAAACCGGCCCGCCATAACGGCGGAACGGCTATGGTCAAGGGCTCTCCCTGGCGAACACGGGCTTCAGCCAGGGCGGATTTGCGGTCGGGTGAGGTGGTGAATGTCAGCGTTACGGTCAGATCCGGCAGAACGCGGCGGCGCAGAACCCCGTATTCGTCCTCTTCGAAATAGGTCCGCAGACTTTCATAACGGGCCGCCAGTTGGGTCCAAGCGGCGGTCCAGCGTTCCGGCGGCGGCGGCTTGCCTTCAACCAGACGATGCACAGGGATGTTGAAGTGACGGGTCTCTAACCCGGCGGCTTCGGCGATTCGGAATTCGCGCTCGCCTTCGGTGGCCAGATCGCTTTCGGCGGGGGGGAACGAAAGGTCAATCGGGGCCAGACCGGCCACCTTGCTGGCAAAGCCGGCTAGGGTTGGAGCCCCGAACAGCACCCGTGCCGGCACCGGCAGCCCCAACACCGCCGACAGACGGTGGGCCAGGGTGACGGCCAGCAGGCTGTTGCCGCCAAGAGCAAAGAAATTGTCCTGACGGGACACCTCGACACCGAAGCCCTCGGCCCACAAGGCGGCAATGCGGATTTCCAGTTCGCCCTGGGGAGCCTCGCGGGTTTCCTGTGGGCCATCGGCAGCCACCACAGCCAGCAAGGCCGCGCGATCGATCTTGCCGGCGGGTGTCAGGGGAATGGCGGGAACGACGGTGACGCTGGCCGGCACCATGAACGCCGGCAGACGATTGCCAAGATACACACGCCAATCCGGGAGTCTGGCCTTTTCGTATAGAGACTTGGCCTCTTCGTTCAATTGAACGAAGCCACGCAGCACCCGAACGCCGCTGGTGGCGGTGGTGTCGACCAACACGGCGGCGGTGGCCACGGCCGGATGAGACGCCAGTACATGCTCAATTTCGGCGGGTTCGACGCGCTGACCGTTCAGTTTAACCTGATCGTCCACGCGGCCTGACAGCTCGAGTTGGCCGTCCGGGGTCCAGCGGCCAAGGTCGCCGGAGCGGTAGAAATGGCTTCCATCCGTGTCGACGAACCGCTCGGCGGTCAGGGCCGGGCGGTTGAGATAGCCGTCGGCAACGCCGATACCAGAAATCCACAGCTCCCCGACCACGCCCGGCGGTACCGGCGTGCCATCCGGGCGGCGAAAGGTCAGGCGGGTGTTGGGTACGGGCCGACCGGCGGGAATGGGAGTCGAGGCGCCGCAGGTCGGCACAACCGGCCCCAACGAAACGATGATGGTTGTTTCGGTCGGGCCATAGGCATTGAAAAAAGATAATGGATTGGCATGATGACGGGCGTCGTCGTGGTTAGGCGCCTCGCCGCCAGCAATCAGAACCCGCAGGCCCTCGAACGGAACCGTCTTGCTGACCCGGAGGTAGGATGGCGCGTGAAACGCCACCGTAACACCCAAATCCCGATAGAAGGGCTTCAGCGCCCAAGGATCGTTCCGCAAATCCTGGGAGATCGGTACAACGGCGTTGCCGTTGAGAAGCGCCATCCCCAGTTCCCACAAGGAGGCATCGAAGCCGGGCATGGCGACCAGTGCAATCCGGTCATCCGGCAGGAAGCCTCCCACCATTTCGGATGTGGCCAGCCCGATATTGACGCAGCCAGCGTGTCGGATCGCGACGCCTTTGGGTAAGCCGGTGGTGCCTGATGTATAGATGACATAGGCGATGTCGTCGGGAGTTCCGGCAAGGACGGGCCGTGTATCAGGGCCGATGAGATCGTCGGCCCGAACCACGCTGCTGATGACAGAGGTGAGGGCGTTTGGTTCTTTCTCTCCATCCGGTACCAACAGCACTCGGGCACCAGCATCGCTGGCCATATAGGCCAGCCGTTCGACCGGCAGTTCACGGGGCAAGGGCAGGTAAACCGCTCCGGCCTTCCAGATGCCCAGCACCGCCGCCGGCAAGGCCGCTGTGCAGTCAACCAGGGCCGCCACCGTGTCGCCTCGACGCACACCGCGCTCTAACAATGTGTTGGCGATGCTGTTGGCCCAATGGTCCAGGTCCGTGTAACGCCAGGTTCGTTCGCGGGTGACGATGGCCGGGCGATCCGGCTGGTGATCGACGAAGCTTTCGAACCGTTCATGGAATCGTTGGGCTGGACGCGGGCGGTGAGGCCCATATTCCCACGCGAGCAGTTGTGCCGCCTCGTCCGGTAACAGAGCCGGCAGAACCCCGTCGGTTCCGGCACCCGTTCCGGCCTGAACTTCGGTCTCGGCCAGCCAGCGCGTCCAGCCGACCAGGGAGCGAAACCATGTGGCTGCGGTTTCGGTGCTGTAGAGCGAGGCATTCACGCGCCATTGCAACACCAAGCTGCCATCGGGTTGGTGCTGATGAATCAGCACCATATCCTGGCCCGGTGACGTGGTGGTACGCTCATAGGTTATGACATCGAGCCTTGGCTTGCCCTCAGACGCCGGGCGGGCGCGTCCGCGCCCTTGGCTTCGCGTCCACGAGGACGCGGGGCCGCCGTCGCGGCCCGATACCGGCGGGTCAGTGTCAGGGCTCGCCAGTATTACATCAAGGCTGCCCTCAGACGCCGGGCGGGCGCGTCCGCGCCCTTGGCTTCGCGTCCACGAGGACGCGGGGCCGCCGTCGCGGCCCGATACCGGCGGGTCAGTGTCAGGGCTCGCCAGTATTACATCAAGGCTGCC